>DSTFC04002__coassemble_949_pt1 | contig 23298 bp, 21 predicted proteins | sample DSTFC04002__metabat2_high_PE_021 | metagenome-assembled genome bin DSTFC04002
AAATCAGATTGAATGTCCTGCGTTAATCCTTTGTGGAGAAAAAGACAGTGCGAATATGAAATCGGCGTATTATTTGTCACAAAACATGAAAAACGCAGAACTGAAAGTGATTAAAAATACCGGCCATGTTGTGAATGAAGAGAATCCAAAAGTCCTGGCAGAAATACTGAATGAATATTATTTGCAAAACCGTTAACCGGTTCGGAAGGAAATACAGGAACCACCATCAGCGAATATAAGCACTGGGAAGAAACGCACAGCTATCTTCTGTGCGGGGAGGAAAAAGCTGCTTTGATTGATACGGTAATTATTACCCATGTTCACTGGGACCATATTGGCGGCCACAAGTATTTCAGGTTTATCGCAGTCCATGAAGCAGAAAAAGAATGGCTGGCTGTGAAATTTCCCATACCTTTGCAGGCAGTAAAAAACAGCCTTATATGTAAGCCTTGTGATTTTCCTTCCGATTTTAAAATAGACCAGTATGAAATTTTCCGGGGCGTTCCGCAAATGCTTTTACATGACGGAGACAGCATTGACCTGGGAAAGCGGACACTTTCAGTTATCCATACTCCCGGTCATTCTCCGGGACACTGCTGTTTCTATGAGCCGGATAAAAAATACATATACTCTGGAGATAAAGCGAATTTTACCCGGCCATCACCGGTTATCCGTTCCGGTGACCATAATTGATGAGATAGAAACAGCCTTTAGCGGCCTGGCAGATAAGGGAAAATTAAAACAGGGAAATGGTATATTCCGGTATGATAATTTCCAGATTCATATCTGAAGCGGCGGATTAACGGCCCCTTAAACTATTCCTTCTTTTTTATCTGCTGGAGAATCCGGTCCACCCAGGTGGAGAGACCGGCCACCAGGATTCCCTGAACAACTGCGGTAAAAACAGCGGTAAAGATATCCTGGCGGGTGTCCAGCGGGCAGGTGGACAGTACCCAGACCGTACTCAGCAGGATACCGGCTGCGCCCAGGAGCAGGGGAACGTACTGCTCTTTTATAAGCCCGGATTTTTTCAGTGCCTTTCCGGCAAAATAAAGTACTACGGAGACGATGACCAGTTCGGGTTTTACATACGTTAAAATCTGATTGAGAATTTCATTCATAAGCAGGAACCTGACCTATTGGTATTTTTAGTATTATTATATGATATGCGGACTGTTCCGTGCCGCGCACTTTTGCTACCTTGAAACAACTGGCAGGAAGATTATGAAAATCAGGAGGAAAGGGAACATGAGAATTTTAAGCGTGACGGCTCAGAAGCCGCACAGCACCGGGAGCGGTGTGTATCTGACGGGGCTTGTGAATTCCTTCAGCCAGATGGGGCACGAACAGGCGGTGATTGCCGGGGTGTACCGGGAGGATGAGGTTTGCTTTCCCCGGGAAGTGGAATTCTGTCCGGTGTATTTCCGGACAGAGGAGCTGCCCTTTGCCATTACGGGCATGTCGGATGAGATGCCTTATGAAAGCACCCGGTACCGGGATATGACTCCGGAAATGACGGAGCAGTTTTTCCAGGCTTTTGGGAAACGGGTGACAGAGACCGTGGAACGGTTTCAGCCGGATATCATTCTCTGTCATCATCTCTATCTGCTGGCGGCCCTGGTGAGGAAGCTCTGTCCGGACTGCCGGGTGGAGGGAATCTGCCATGGCTCGGATTTGCGGCAGATAAAGCAGAACGGACTGTTCCGGGAAGAGATAATCCGGGAGATACAGAAGCTGGATGGCATCTGGGCCCTTCATAAGGAACAGAAAGAGCAGATTGAAGAGATTTTTTCCTGCCGGGAGGGGCAGGTTCAGGTGTTGGGGACAGGGTACGACGGCCGTATTTTTTCCTGCACGAAAGAGCGGACCGAAAGGGAGGCCGGGCGGCGGAAGGGCAGGAAGGACCTGCGCCTTGTCTTTGCCGGAAAGATTTCAGAAAAAAAGGGAGTAAAAAGTCTGCTTCGGGCCATGGATTATCTGGACTGGCCGGAAGGAGAAGTATCCCTGACGCTGGCGGGAGGCTGGGGCCAGGAAGAGGAACACCGGGAGATAGAGAGGCTGGCCGGCGCCTGCAGGTACCCGGTGGAGTTTGCCGGGCGGCTGGCCCAGCCGGAGCTGGCGGCGCTTCTGAATACCCGGGATGTGTTCGTCCTTCCGTCTTTTTATGAAGGACTGCCGCTTTCGGTGATTGAGGCGCTGGCCTGCGGATGCCGGGTGGTATGTACGGACCTGCCGGGAATCCGGCCCTGGCTGGAAGAAAATGTACCCGGCCACGGGGTGGAATTTGTCTCGCCGCCCCGGATGCGAAATGAGGACGAGCCGGAAGGAGAGGACCTTCCTGGTTTTGAAAGGGCCCTGGCAGATGCGATTGTCCGGGCGGCAGAAAAGACCGGAAACCGGGAGAAACTGGCCCGCTCCCTTGAGAAGGTTTCCTGGGATGGAATCGCCGGAAAGGTGCTGAAAGGGCGGGCAGAACAGTTGACAACTGCGGTGCGCCCATAGTATGATAAGGAATGGAAAGAATGTAAAGCCGAAGGGATTCCCTTCGGCTTTCTAAAGGCAGTACAGAAAAGTAAGAAAAGGGATAAAGAAACAGGAGGAAACAAGGATGAGTAATGTAGTGATTTCAGATGCGATTAAGTACATTGGCGCAGACGACAAAACGCTGGATCTGTTTGAAAGCCAGTATGCCATTCCCAACGGAGTGTCCTACAATTCTTATGTCATTCTGGATGAGAAAATTGCGGTAATGGATACGATTGACGCCAGAAAGACCGAAGAGTGGAAGGCAAATCTGGAAGAGGTTCTGGCAGGCCGGAAACCGGATTATCTGATTATCTCCCATCTGGAGCCGGACCATGCGGCGAATATTCAGCTTTTTGCGGAGATGTATCCGGAGGCGAAGCTGGTGGCAAGTGCCAAGGCTGTTTCCATGCTTCCTCAGTTTTTTGAAATCGACAGACTTTCTGAGCGTACCATTGCAGTAAAAGAAGGGGATACGCTTTCTCTGGGAACGCACACCCTGCAGTTTGTAATGGCTCCCATGGTACACTGGCCGGAGGTTATGGTGGAGTATGAGCAGAGCGAAAAGGTGCTGTTCTCCGCAGACGGATTCGGAAAATTCGGCGCCCTGGACGTGGACGAGGACTGGGACTGCGAGGCGAGAAGGTACTACTTTAATATTGTAGGAAAATACGGAAACCAGGTGCAGGCTCTGCTGAAAAAGGCGGCCGGACTGGATATTCAGACTATCTGCCCGCTGCACGGACCGGTGCTGAAAGAAAATCTGGAATATTATATTGGAAAATATCTTACATGGAGCAGCTATGAGGCGGAGGATGACGGCGTTCTGGTTGCTTATGCGTCCATACATGGAAACACAAAGAAGGCAGCTGAGAAAATGAAAGAAATCCTGGAGGAAAAGGGCGCGAAGAAAGTAGCGATTACCGATCTGAGCCGGGACGACATGGCAGAGGCCGTAGAGGATGCCTTCCGCTATGACAAGCTGGTGCTGGCGGCCGCTTCCTATGATGCAGGCGTGTTCCCGCCCATGGAGGATTTCCTGAACCGGCTTTCCCATAAGGCTTATCAGAACCGGAAAGTGGCTCTGATTGAAAACGGTTCCTGGGCTCCCAGTGCCGGACGTGTGATGAAGGGCATCCTGGAAGGCATGAAAAATATTACGCTTTGCGAAAACAGTGTGACGATAAAATCTACCATGAAGGAAGATACGGTAAAGGCCATGGAAACTCTGGCAGAGGAGCTGCTGGCATAGCATGGGAACAAAGACAGAAAAGATACTTCAGAAGGGCTGGGTGGTAAGCCTGCTTGCCACCTTCTGCTGCCTTCTGTGGGGAAGTGCGTTTCCCAGCATTAAAGTAGGATATGAATGGTTTCGGATTGGCTCTTCCGATACGGCGGCCCAGATTCTTTTCGCGGGGATGCGGTTTGCCCTGGCAGGAGTCCTGGTCATTCTGCTGGGCTCCCTGCTGCAGAGGGAATTTCTGCGGCCCAGGCTGTCCTCCCTGCCGAGAATCGGGAAAATCTGTCTTATGCAGACGGTCATTCAGTACTTTTTCTTTTATGTGGGACTGGCCCATACGACAGGGGTGAAGGGCTCTATTGTGGAGTCTTCCAATGTGTTTTTTGCCATTTTGTTTTCCAGCCTTCTGTTCAGGCAGGAGAAGATGAGCGGGAAAAAACTGCTGGGTTGTATCGTAGGATTTGCCGGTGTGGTACTGGTGAATCTGGGCGGTGGCGGAGAAGATCTGCGTCTTCAGAGCGGGGATCTTTATATTCTGATTTCCGCGGCGGCTTACGGCATGTCTTCCGTGCTGATTAAAAAGTATTCCCAGTGGGAGAATCCGGTCATGCTCAGCGGCTATCAGTTCCTGGCGGGCGGTCTTCTGATGATGGCGGGAGCGTTTGCGGCAGGCGGACGGATTACGGTGTTCACCCCGGCGGGCGGCGCCATTCTTCTGTATATGGCTCTGATTTCCGCAGTGGCGTATACGCTCTGGGGCGTGCTCCTGAAATACAATCCCGTATCCCGGGTGTCCATCTTCGGGTTTACCAATCCGGTGTTCGGGGTGCTTTTGTCAGCCCTGATTCTCCACGAGGGAGGCTCCTTTGGCATGACGGGAGTGGCAGCCCTGGTTCTGGTATGTGCCGGAATTTTTATCGTGAATTATGAACGGCAGGGAAAGAAAACAGAGAGTTAAAATCTGGTATAAAACCTCTTTTTTGATGGATACTACATCAAAAAGGAGGTTTTTTATGGTGAATATTCAGAAAGTGGCAGTGATTGGCTGCGGATTTGTAGGGTCCACCATTGCCTTTACCTTAATGCAGAGGGGAATTTTTTCAGAAATGGTTCTGCTGGACATGAATCAGGAAAAAGCGGAGGGGGAGGCCATGGACATCAGCCATGGACTGCCTTTTGCCCATACCATGGAGATTTATGCGGGAACCTATGAAGATATCCGGGACGCGGCCCTGGTGATAATTACCGCAGGCGCAAATCAGAAGCCGGAAGAGACAAGGCTGGATCTGGTACAGAAAAATACCCGGATTATGCAGTCTGTCGTCCGGGAAATCTGCCGCGTGGGCTGTGAGGGAATTCTGCTGGTGGTGTCCAATCCGGTGGACATTCTGACCTATGTGGCGCTTCGGGAATCCGGTTTCCCAAGGGAGAGGGTTATCGGTTCGGGTACCGTGCTGGACACTGCCAGACTGAAATATCTGCTGGGACGGCTTCTGAAGGTGGACAGCCGGAATGTCCATGCATTTATCATCGGGGAGCATGGGGACAGCGAACTGGCCGTTTGGAGCTCTGCCAATATATCCGGCATCGACCTGGAGCATTTCCGGGAACTGCGGGGAATTCCCCGGGAACAGTGCAGCTGGAAGGAGATTTATGAGGACGTCAGGGACAGTGCCTATGATATTATCCGGTGCAAAGGGGCGACCTATTACGGAATCGGCATAGCAGTGGCCCGCATAGCGGAGTGTATTGTCCGGGATGGGGAGACGGTACTTCCGGTATCGGTTCTGCTGAAAGGGGAGTACGGTCTGGAAGGGCTCTGCCTGAGTATCCCAGCCATTGTGGGGCAGAACGGCGCGGAACAGGTGCTGGAGATTGAACTTGGCCGGGAGGAGAAGGAGAAACTGGAGGAATCCGCCCGGCAGCTTCAGGAGGTGCTGAAAAAAATCTGGTAATTCCCCGGGAACCGTTTTATAATAGGAGAAAAGAGAACGCACCGTTCCCGTGGACAAGGAGGGTTTGATATGGGAGAGGCAAACAGACTGATTTTTGCAGTACTGCAGAAGGAAGATTATAAGGCGACACTGAAAGAGCTGAACGAAAAGAAGATTTTCGTAACCAGGCTGAGCAGCAGCGGCGGTTTCCTCCAGAAAGAAAATGTAACGATTATGATAGGTGTGGAAGAAGACCGCTGGCAGGAGACGGTAGATATTCTGAAAGCAAAGGCAGGACGCAGGAAGGAGACGATATATGCAATGCCGGAACCCTCGGCCGCAGGAAGCATGTATTCCCAGATGGGGGCGCCGGTTCCCATCGAGCGGGAAACCGGAGGCGTGACAATCTTTACAATGGAACTCCAGAAGCTGGAAAAGTTTTAACCGGATGGCGGCAGAGATGCCGCCATTTTTGTCTTTGCAAAATCCGAAATTTAGCGTATGATAGAGTAAGCGTGAGAAATACGGGATGACTGAAGGAGGAGAAAAAATATGTTTCGGACACTGGTTTCATATTTTAAACCACATAAGAAAATTTTTATTCTGGATATGTTCTGTGCCGTGCTTGTGGCGGCGATAGACCTGGCTTTTCCGGTGGTTTCCAGGATGGCGATGTATGAGCTGCTGCCGGGGAAACTGTACCAGGCCTTTTTTACTGTGATGCTGGTGATGGCGCTCTGCTATGTACTGCGCTCCATCTGTAACTATATCATGACATACTGGGGCCATACGTTTGGCGTGCGGGTGGAGGCCGATATCCGGGAGGATTTGTTCCGGCACCTGCAGAGCCTGGATTTTTCCTTTTATGACGCGAACCGGACGGGAAAAATTATGAACCGTCTGACGGGAGATTTGTTTGAGATTACGGAGCTTGCCCATCACGGCCCGGAAGATTTGCTGATTTCGGTGCTGACCATTGTGGGCGCTCTGGGATTTATGTTTACCATTGAGTGGCGGCTGGCCCTTATCGTGGCGGTCATTATTCCGGTATTCCTGCTGGTGGTCATGGCCTGCCGGAAGAGTATGGGGGCGGCGTCCCTGAAGGTAAAGCAGAAGATGGCGGCTATCAATGCGGACATTGAGTCCTGCATTTCCGGCATGAAGACTTCCAAGGCATTTGCCAATGAAGAGGTGGAACAGGACCGTTTTGGAAAGTCCAATAACGTGTTTAAGGAATCCAAAAGCGGATACTACAAAGCCATGGGACGTTTTAACGCCAGTATGGAATTTTTTATGTGTATCCTCCCGGTCGTTGTGATAACTTTTGGCGGCTGGCAGATTATGGACGGCCGGATGAACTATATTGATTTGATTACATTTAACCTCTATATCAGTGCGTTTACGACACCGGTGAGAAAGCTCTCCAACTTTGCGGAGATTTTTACAAACGGAACCGCCGGACTGCGCCGGTTTATGGAAGTCATGGAGCAAAAGCCCACGATTCCGGAAGCGCCGGACGCGAAAGAACTGAAAGTGACCCGTGGAGAAATCGAGCTGGAGAACGTAAGCTTCTCCTATAAAGAAGAGGGCGCCGAGGTGCTGGATCATGTGAACCTTCATGTGGAACCGGGCCAGACGGTAGCCGTGGTAGGCCAGTCCGGCGGCGGAAAGACGACGCTCTGCCAGCTTCTTCCCCGGTTTTACGATGTGACGGAGGGCAGCGTGCGCATTGACGGCACGGACGTCCGGGATGTGACAAAAAAGTCGCTTCGGGATAATATCGGAATCGTTCAGCAGGATGTGTTCCTCTTCGCGGATACCATACTGGAAAACATTCGCTACGGACGCCCCGGAGCTTCTTATGAAGAAGTCGTGATGGCGGCAAAAGAAGCGGAAATTTACGATGACATCATGGAGATGCCCGAACAGTTCGAAACCTATGTAGGCGAACGCGGGACCATGCTCTCCGGCGGCCAGAAGCAGCGGATAGCCATCGCCCGGATATTCCTGAAAAATCCCAGAATCCTGATACTGGACGAAGCTACATCGGCCCTGGATACCGTCACGGAAAGCCGGATTCAGGCCAGCTTCGATGAACTGTCCCAGGGAAGAACCACCCTGGTTATCGCCCACCGGCTTGCCACGGTAAAAAATGCAGACCGGATTATCCTCATCGAAGAAGGCCGGATTGTAGAAAACGGAACCCATGAAGAACTGCTGGCCCTGAACGGACGGTATGCAAAACTTTATAATACGCAGCAGCTTTAAGTTTAAGTGGGGACGGGTACGGGCCGGCCCGTACCCGTCCCCGAGGACAACTTGGAAACAATTCAGACAACAAGAAAGGTGTGATTCAGGTGGTATATAACAATGTGCTGGATGCGATGGGGCATACGCCGCTGATTCGGCTGAACCGGATGGCGGAGCCGGGAGACGCGCAGGTGCTGGTGAAATTTGAGGCGCTGAATGTGGGTGGTTCGATTAAGACCAGGACGGCCATGCATATGCTGGAAAAGGCTGAGGCAGAAGGAAAAATCCATGAGAATACGGTGATTGTGGAGCCTACCAGCGGGAACCAGGGAATCGGCCTGGCGCTCGTGGGAGCGGTGAAGGGATATAAAACGGTGATTATTATGCCGGATTCGGTCAGTGAGGAACGGCGGAAGCTGGTGCGTCATTATGGGGCCGAGGTGATTCTGGTGCATGATGCGGGGGATATCGGCGCCTGCATTCGGGAATGTCTGGAGAGGGCTCTTTCCATGGCCCGGGAAAATCCGGATGTGTATGTGCCCCAGCAGTTTGAAAACGAAGCAAATGTGGAGGTTCATAAACTGCAGACTGCCCGGGAAATCCTGGAGCAGGCAGAGACGCCCATCCACGGATTCTGCTCCGGTATCGGAACCGGCGGTACCATCACAGGAGTCGGAGAAGTACTGAAGGGGGTAAATCCGGACATCGAAATCTGGGCGGTGGAGCCGGAAAATGCGGCGCTTCTTTCCGGGGGAAGCATTGGTACCCATCTTCAGATGGGCATCGGGGACGGAATCATCCCGCCGATTCTGAACCGGGAAATCTACAGCCGGATTGTTACGGTGACGGACGAAGAGGCTATCGGCACGGCAAAAGACCTGGCAAAAAAAGAGGGCCTGATGTGTGGCATTTCCGCAGGCACCAATGTGGCGGCGGCACTGCGTATGGCAAAAGAGCTGGGCGAGGGAAAAACCGTGGTGACCATACTTCCGGATACGGCAGAACGGTATTTCAGCACGGAGCTGTTTGCGGATTAGACTCTTTACAAACCCGGGGGAATCCCGTATAATGTGAACTAGCAGAGAGGCAGGCAAACTGTCTCACAGAAACAACAGTAAAAACGGGGTGCTTGCAGGAAGCAGGCTGAGAGTAAGCTGTACCGCTTTAACCCATAACCTGATTTGGATAATGCCAACGTAGGGACATATGCATGAAAGAAAGACGGAGTCTGAGACTGCTGTGGTGCGTTTGCATTACAGCAGTTTTTTTGCGCGATACGCTCGGAGGGCGACCGCCGTGCTTGCACGAGCGGGCATCCGACGGGCAACGGTCATCGAGCGGTAATGCCGCGAGATGAGCGAGGTATCGCGGTGAGCGGGTAGGGGAAGGAACTTACCCTATCCGCTTGCGATACGCCGGCAAGTACAGCGAACAACTCTGCTGTGAGCTGTGCGGTATCGCAGGGCCGGGCAGGTACACCGTAAAAAAGAAGGGAGAAACACTATGAGAAATTATGCAACACAGATGGAAGCTGCCAGAAAAGGAATTGTCACTCCGGAACTGGAAGCAGTTGCCAGAAAAGAACAGATGACAACAGAGGAACTGATGCCTCTGGTAGCAGAAGGAAAGGTGGTAATCTGTGCCAATAAAAACCACACCTGCCTGGATCCCCAGGGGGTTGGCTCCATGCTCAGCACGAAAATCAATGTTAATCTGGGCGTTTCCCGGGACTGCAAGGATTACGATGTAGAGATGGAAAAAGTCATGCAGGCAGTCCATATGGGAGCACATGCCATTATGGATTTGTCCTCCCACGGAGATACCATCCCCTTCCGCAGAAAACTGACCCACGAATGTCCGGCCATGATTGGAACCGTGCCGATTTATGACTCAGTTATTCATTATCAGAGAGACCTGGATACACTGACCGCAAAGGATTTCCTGGACGTTATCCGCCTGCATGCCGAGGACGGAGTGGATTTTGTAACCCTGCACTGCGGAATCACCCGGAAAACCATTGACCAGATTCGGAAGCACAAACGGAAAACGAACATTGTATCCCGGGGTGGTTCCCTCGTATTTGCCTGGATGTGCATGACCGGGGAAGAAAATCCCTTCTATGAATATTTTGATGAAATCCTGGATATCTGCCGGGAATACGACGTGACCATTTCCCTGGGAGACGCCTGCCGTCCCGGATGTCTGGCGGACGGTACCGATGTCTGCCAGATTGAGGAACTGGTGCGTCTGGGAGAACTGACAAAACGTGCCTGGGAAAAAGATGTGCAGGTTATGGTAGAGGGACCGGGCCACATGCCCATGGACCAGATTGCGGCCAACATGAAAGTACAGCAGTCTCTCTGCGGCGGCGCGCCTTTCTATGTACTGGGACCCATCGTGACGGATATCGCTCCCGGTTATGACCACATTACAGCGGCCATCGGCGGAGCCATCGCCGCAGCTTCAGGCGCGGCATTTCTCTGCTATGTGACACCGGCAGAACATCTGGCCCTGCCCAATGTAGAAGACGTAAAGCAGGGAATTATGGCCTCCAAAATTGCGGCCCATGCGGCGGATATCGCAAAAGGTGTCCGGGGAGCCCGGGAGATGGACGATAAAATGGCGGACGCCAGAAGAAAACTGGACTGGGAGGCACAGTGGGCCTGCGCCATGGATCCCGAAACAGCAAAACGCATCCGGGAAGAACGGAAACCAGAACACGACGACACCTGCTCCATGTGTGGAAAATTCTGCGCCGTACGAAGCATGAACAAAGCCCTTGCTGGCGAGCATATAGATATACTTTAACAGTTCAGCCGTCCATGAGGAACCCTGACGGCCTATGCTCGCATAGAGGCCGTTCAGGTTCCTCATGGACGAGGGGAGCGCCCGCATATGAGCAAAGAAGGCGGCAAAGCCGCCAGTAAGCACGGCAGTGCGACTTTGCGAATGGCGCGCCTGAACTGTGGAAAAAGAACTGTGAGGACGAGTCGCCTGAGACGCCCGAATAAGGCCCGCATATGAGCAAAGAAGGCGGCAAAGCCGCCAGTAAGCACGACAGTGCGGCTTTGCGAATGGCGCGCCTGAACTGTAGAAAAAGAACTGTGAGGGCGAGGCGCCTGAAGCGCCCGAATAAGGCCCGCAAATATTCTTGCTTTTTCCCTAAAATTGCCGTATACTGAATATCACCTTTATCTGGAGGGTGCCCGAACCAGGCGCCCGCTTCAGATTTTATATCCAGCCGGAAGAGTTCTCTTCCGGCTGATGTGCGCCCTGGGAAAGGGAATGCAGACAGGATAAAATTTGAGAATAGTGAGGGAATGAGATGAATCAGGAAAAGGAAAGAGACAGAGAGGAAGAACAGCTGCTGGAAGAGCAGCACCTGCAATCCTGCCGGGAGATTATCCGGGAAAATATCCGCAGATATGAAGAAAAGGAGGCCCGGGAGCGGCAGGAAGTGACCGGACTTTTCCAGTCCGTGAGAAAAGGAGAAGGGGATTCCTACGGACTGCTGACTGCGGAACAGAACATTCTGGAGCACACCAGAAACATGCTGCGGAAAAGCCGGGCGGCCCTGGGGAAGGCTTATTTTGGCCGGATTGACTATGACGATATCACCTACGGCGTATGGGAGAGCCGCTATATCGGGAAAAACGGAGTTACGGCAGAAAACGGCGACGTGGTGATTGTGGACTGGCGGGCGCCGGTGGCAGGCGTCTATTACGAAAACGAGGCGGGGCCCGGACAGTATCAGGTTCCGGGAAGCGAAGACGTGGAGATTAACCTGAAAAAGAAGAGGACATACGACATTTCCGGCGAAAAGCTGCTGGGCTTTTATGACGATGATGTGGCGGCAAACGACGAACTGCTGGTCAAGTATCTGTCCCAGCACAAAGAAGCTGTGCTGGGCGATATTATTGCGACGATTCAGAAAGAGCAGAACGTCATTATCCGGGACAGCCCCACGAAGAACATGATTGTGCAGGGCGTGGCGGGAAGCGGGAAAACCACAGTGGCTCTGCACCGGATTTCCTGGCTGCTTTACAATTATGAGGACAGATACAAACCTTCGGAATTCTGTATTGTAGGAAGCACGGACATGCTGCTGAATTACATCAGCAGCGGCCTTCCGGAGCTGGATGTCAACCAGGTGTCCCAGATGCGGATGGATGTGTTTCTCCCCTATTTGATGGGAAGAGCCTGGAAGAAACAATTCCAGGTGGTGCCGGACAGTTCCGACGCTCCGGTAAAGAGCCGGCTCTGGTTTGCCAGAAAGCTGGAAGATTTCCTGACCCGCTGGAGAGCCCGCTATCTGAACCTGGAGGAAATCCGGGACCGGGAAATCGGGGTGATTCTCTCCAGGGAAAATATGGAAGAGACCAGCCGGAGAAATCCGGAACTCTCCCTTTTGCAGCTGGAAAAGCTTCTGAACGAGAGAATCGCTTCCCGTATCCGGTTTCTGTGTACAGAAAAAGACGAAAACTTCCGGAAACGAAAACGGGAAGAATATAAAAAATATTTTCACTCGGCAGACCGGAAATGGACGGAGACGGAAATCTACCGGAAGTTTTTAGAGGAGCTGGAAAGCCAGGGAGTAAAAATCGGGAAGGATACGCTGGAAGGAATCGGGAAGGGCCGGTTTGACATCTACGACACGGCGGCCCTGGGGCTCGTTTACCAGCGGATTCTGCGGAAAAAAGGGGACGAGGAATTCAGCCAGATTATTGTGGACGAGGCCCAGGATTTCGGGGAAACTGTCTATTATGCCATGAAGCAGATGCTGCCGGACTGTTACTTTACCATTATGGGAGATGTTTCCCAGAATATCTGGTACGATACGGGGATGAACAGCTGGGAAAATTTAAAAGAGATTCTTTTTGACACAGAGCGGGACAGTTTCTATCTGCTGGCAAAAAGCTACCGGAACACCATAGAAATTTCGGAGTGCGCCGGAAAAATTCTGGAAAAAGCTTCTCAGGGCGCCTATAAAATCCAGCCCGTTATCCGCCATGGGAAAGCGGTGGAAACGGATATCCTGCCGGAAGAAAAGCTGACCGGAAAACTGGCGGAACTGCTGAAGCAGGAAAAGGAAAAAGGATTTGAGACCATTGCGGTCGTGACCAGAACGGAAGAGGAAGCCGGAGAACTTCGCTCCCTTCTGGGAACAGAAGAGGGAGAGAGCTTTCACAACGGAGTTATGGTTCTGCCGGTAAGGAGGACAAAAGGGCTGGAGTTTGATGTGGTCATTCTCTGGAAACCGGATGAGAGCCATTATAAAAACGAGCCGGGAGACGCCAGACTTTTGTACGTGGCTGTTACCCGGGCGCTTCATGAACTGTATCTGCTGGGAGACAAAGAAGAGAGCAGCCTGTTTGCGTAGGGCTGCTCTCTAACATTTTTGTAATATTCGGGAATCCGGCGGGAAATTCTGTTACAATAAAGGCCAGGAGGAACGTGACATGAAGCTTTATATTGTAGAGGACGACCTGACGCTTGCGGGCGAACTGGTACGACTGTGCGGACGATGGGGATTTGAGGCGGTTCATGCCCTGCGGTTCCGGGAAATACAGGAGGAATTCCAGGAGGTGCGCCCGGACCTGGTGCTGATGGATATTAACCTCCCCTTTTACGACGGGTTTTACTGGTGTGAAAAAATCCGGGAAATCTCCCGGGTGCCGGTACTGTTTCTGTCCAGCCGGGACCAGAATGCGGATAAGATTATGGGAATGGCCGCCGGTGGAGACGATTACATGGAAAAACCCTTTGACCCGGAGCTTCTGCTGGTAAAAATCCGCTCCATGCTGCGGCGTGCCTACGAATACCGGGAGAGCCAGAGAACCGTCCTGGCAGAGCAGGTGTTTCTGGAGGACGGTGTGGTTTACGGACCGGACCATAAGGAAGAGCTGACGCCCTCGGAACGGAAAATCATGGAGGTGCTTATCCGGGAGAGGGGACGGACGGTTACCAGAGAAGAACTGATGCAGGTGCTGTGGAATACAGATGAATTTGTTACGGACGCATCCCTGACGGTGCTGGTGTCCAGACTCCGGGCCAGACTGGCCCGGGTAGCCGGGGACAGGGAACTGATAGGGACAAAAAAAGGAACGGGGTATTATATCAGATGAAGGAGTATATAAAAGCACGTGGGCGGCTGCCGGCAGGAGGCGCCACCTTTCTTTTTTTTCTCCTGTTTTATTTTGGGTATCTGTGTGGGGTTCCCCAGGCAGACCTGGTGTACTTTGAAGTGCTCTGCGCCATAGGGGCGGCCATCCTGCTGTGGGCGGATGTCCGCGCCTTTCGGAAGCGCCGGAAAGAAGAGGAGACCAGAAGGCAGCAGGAGGAAGCCTGGGAAAACGGGCTGGAGGAGATAAAGCGGGAACAGCGGGAAGCCCAGGATTACCTGACCCGCTGGATACACGAGGTCAAGGTGCCCCTGGCGGCTCTGAAACTTCAGACGGAGCGCTGCCCGGACCGGGAGATGGGAGGACAGATGAAGGACAGTATCGAGAAAATTTCCGGCCTTCTGCGCACCATGCTTCTCTACAGCAAGACCGGCCAGATGGAAAACGATGTGGAGTTTGAAAAAGTGTTTTTGAAAGAAGCGGCGAAGGAAGCGGTAAAAAACCACTCCTGGTTTCTTATCCGGGAACATTTCCAGATTAAAATGGAGGACCTGGGAGAATGCGCGGTCTATACAGACCGGCGGTGGCTGGTGTATATTCTGGACCAGATTCTGGGAAATGCCGTGAAATACTGCCGGGATAATCCGGAGATTGTATTCGGGGCAGAGCAGGTATCTCCCCAGAGAGTGCGCTTCTGGATAGAGGACAATGGAACAGGGGTGGCCCAGGAAGAGCTTCCCTGGATTTTTGACCGGGGCTATACCGGCGGACAGAGCCGGGAGGGGGACTACCGTTCCACGGGTATGGGGCTTTATCTTGCGGCCCGGGCGGCCCGGCGGCTTGGAATCCGTCTGGAAGCGCTGTCCGAGGAAGGGAAGTGGACCCGTATCGTTTTGACTTTTGAGCAGAATATAACAGAAATGTTAGACGGAATGTAAGGATTTCCGGAAGAGGCCCTGATAGAATCCATGGCAGGAGGTGTTTTTATGGGAAGAAAATTAGCAGAAATTACAGATTTGACGAAAAGCTACGGAAACAGCGGATTTCAGTCCCAGGTTATCCGCGGAATCAGCATGGATATCTATGAGGGGGATTTCCTGGCGGTTATGGGCCCAAGCGGGGCGGGAAAGACGACGCTTCTGAACCTGCTGTCCACCCTGGACAAACCGGACGGGGGAAGAATCCTTCTGGACGGGGAGGACCTGGGCCGGGCCGGGAACCGGCGCCTTTCGGAAATCCGCCGGGATAAAATCGGTTTTATTTTCCAGGAATACAATCTGCTGGACAATATGACGCTGGAGGACAACATTGCCCTTCCCCTGGCGCTGAACGGGGTGGAGCCCGGACAGGTGCAGGAGCGGGTCCGGCACATGGCAGAACTGTTTGGACTTTCCAGACATCTGTCTAAGTATCCCTGGCAGCTTTCCGGGGGACAGAAGCAGAGAGGAGCCAGCGCCCGCGCTCTGGTGACAGACCCGGAAATCGTCTTTGCCGATGAGCCCACCGGCGCCCTGGATTCCCGTTCCGGCAGAGAACTGCTGGAAAGCCTGAAGCAGGCGAACGAGGAGGGGAAGGCTACGGTGCTTATGGTTACGCACGACGCGTTTGCCGCAAGCTATGCCCGACAGGTTTACTTCCTGACGGACGGACAGATTCAGTGCCGGTTAATCCGGAAGGAGAGCCGCCGGGCGTTCTATGAAAAGATTCTGGATATGCTTGCATCCATGGGAGGTGAGCGGGAATGAAACTGTCCGGACTTGCGTTTTACAATTTCCGTCACAGCGTCCGGGAATACGGGGTGCTGATACTCTCCCTGGCCTTTTCGGTTTTTATATTTTTCAGCTTTCAGAATGTGGTTTACTCCGACTCCGTGGCCTTTCTGGAAAGCATGAGGAAGGACATGATAGAGATGGGCGTCCAGGCCGCTTCCGTGGTGTTCGGTGTATTTTTCTTCTTTTTCACCTGGTATGCCACGGGCGTCTTTCTGCAGCAGAGAAAACGGGAAACCGGTATCTATATTTTTATGGGCCTGGATAACCGGAAGATAGGAAAGCTCTATGCCCTGGAAGCCTTCTTTACCGGTCTGGCGGCCTGGGCGGCCGGGACCGGGACGGGAATTCTGTTCTCCCGGCTGTTCCAGATGCTGCTTTTAAAACTCTCGGATGTGGCGGTGGAAATCCGTTTTTCCATCAGTCTGAAGCCGGTGCTGATTACGGCGGCGATGTTCTGGGGAATCTATGGACTGATGGTATGGAGAGGCTACCGTTCCGTGGTAAAAAGCAGTGTGACAGAGCTGTTAAGCAGTGCGAAGCAGAAGGAGCATGTCCGCCAGGGAAAACTGCGGACGGCACTGCTCTCCCTGACAGGAGCCGCCGTGCTGGCGGCAGGCTATGTCTGCGCCCTGAAAACGGGAAGAGAATCCTCCCTGAATTATGCGCTGGCGGCGGTGATACTGGTGGTGGCCGGAGTCTGGCTTCTCTACGACGGACTGATTCCTGCGGTGGTGGAAGCCATGTGCCGAAAGAAAAAATTTCTGTACCGGAAACAGCGCACCCTCTGGATAAACAGCCTTTCCTGGCGGATGAAGAAAAATTACCGGATGTATGCCATGGTAACCATTCTGATGATTACCGCGGTGACGGTGCTGGGAACGGCCATTGCCCTTCACGGGCGCTATGAGAATTCCCGGACCTTCCGGAATACCTATACGTTTCAGGTGGCAGGATTCGGGGAAAAACTGGACCGGCAGGAGATTATCCGGGGAATCGAAGAGGAAAATAAAGTGGAGTATTCTTCGGAAATCCGGGTGCTGGCTCTTCCGGCAGAACTGTTTCACACGCCCTATGTGTACCAGGATTACGGGGTGATTGCAGAATCCCAGATACGGCAGGCCGCAGAGGATACGGGACTGACATGGGAGTACCCCGGCCTGCAGAAGGGAGAGTGTGTGGAGCTGACCCATATCGTTCTGCTGAGTCTGGCCGATTCGGAACCGGAGAAGGAAATGACGCTGGGAGATACTTCCTACCGGGTGCTGGGCGCCTGCAGTGAGCCGTTTCTGGGAGACCTGCAGAACGACATGTCCTTCTATGTGCTGGACGACCAGGATTATGAAGCGCTGATTTCCCAGGGGGCAGAGATGACCTTTTACAATTTCCGGATTGAAAACCCGGAAAACCTGGAGGCTTCCGAAGACTTCATCCGTTCCCTGAGCCGTCAGGATGAAAACGGAAATTATCTGGTGGGAACCAGTGTTGTCCGGCCGGAGGACAGCGAAGGCGCCTACATCCGGATTACCTACAGTCTCTGTCTGTTCCTGTTCGTAACGATTATTCTGGCGGCCGGAAGTATCCTGTTTTTAAAGGCCGGCAATGACGCCCGGGAGGACAGAGAGCGTTATCAGGTGCTGGAAAAGCTGGGGATTCCGGAACGTACCCTGCGAAAGTCCCTGGGATGGGAAATCCGGTTTACCTATTACTGTCCCGTGGTGCTGATGGCGGTCAGCTCCTGGTTTTCCCTGCGGGCACTGTCCAATGTCATGCTGGGAGAAAACCTGATATGGGTCAATATGTTCAGCGCCTTGTTTATCCTGGCAGTCTTTGCAGTTATCTGCCTGCTTTCGGAGAGAAACTGCTGGAAAACGGTTACTGCCCGGAAGTCATAGGACTTGTCTTTCCGGAAAGCACGTGATATGATGAAAACGAATTGTAGTGAATTGTGTTGGAATTGTAGTCGGGGACGGGTACGGGCCGGCCCGTACCCGTCCCCGACTGAGATTAGGAGAGTGCGCAGTATGACAGTAGATGAGGTCCTGAAGGAAGCCGCAGGGCTTTGCAGAAAGTATCGTGCAAAAGAAATCATTTTATATGGTTCCCGCGCAAAGGGAACTGCCTTAAAAAAGAGCGACATTGATATTGCCGTCTCAGGCGTCCGGGATTTTGAGGGGCTGGCGGAAGAGATTGACGAAATACCGACTCTGTATACAGTGGACCTTCTGAATCTTGACACCTGCCGGAATCAGTTAATACTGGAGGATATCAGACAATATGGACGTAAAATTTAAGAAGAGATTTGAATCGTTTAAAAATTCTCTGGATTCGTTGACAGAGGCACGAAAGAGAGATATGGAGGATTCGTTTGTGCTTAGCGGTACAAGTGCAAAATTCAGTATCACATTTGACCTTGCGTGGAAAGTAATGAAGGATATCCTGGTACAGCATTATGCAATGACGGGATTTGTTTCCGGCTCCCCGAGAGAAGTCCTGAGGACTGCTTATAAGGCGGAACTCATTGAGGATGATATCTGGATGGAAATGCTGAAAATACGAAATCAGCTTGTTCATGATTATGACGGGGTTATTGTAAAGGAATACTGCCAGAGAATTGTACAGGAATATATTGACAAATTATGGGAATTCCGGAAACGTGTGGAAGAGATTCTGGAAACAGACTGAAGGAGGAAACCATGCAGAATATCCTGATTGTAGAAGACGATACCGCAATTAACCAGATGCTGGCGGAAGCGCTGAGAAAAGCAGGCTATCCGTTCCGGCAGGCGTTTTCCGGAACCGAGGCGCTGCTCCTTCTGAAGGATACCGCGTTTGACCTGGTTCTGCTGGATCTGATGCTGCCCGGTGTTTCCGGGGAAGAGGTCCTGCGGGAAATCCGCAGCCGGGGAGAGACTCCGGTGATTGTGCTGACGGCAAAGGACCAGCTGGACGACAAGGTGGACGTACTGCGAAGCGGAGCGGATGATTATGTCACCAAGCCTTTTGAACTGGAAGAGGTACTGGCCCGGATTCAGGTACAGCTCAGAAGAGCGGGAGGAAACCAGGCCGGGCAGAGCTCTGTGCTTCATTATAAGGACATGGTTCTGGACAGGGAACGGTTTGCAGTCTCCATCGGGGATACTGAACTGCCCCGGATGACAAAACAGGAATTTGCTATTCTGGAACTCCTGCTTAAGAACCCACAGAAAGTGTTCAGCAAGGAAGAAATCTTTGAATATGCCTGGGAGGAAATGTATATGGGCGAGACCAAGACGCTGGACGTCCATATCAGCAATATCCGCAGAAAGATAAAGGCAGTCACCACGGAGGAATATATCGAGACGGTGTGGGGAATCGGATACCGCCTCCATCCCTGAGGGACGGATTTTTCTGCTTTACCTTTTCTTTAGAAAGTTTTAGCGAAGGATTAGGAAGTGGCTTCTATACTAAGGGTGTAAGGAAAAAACAGCGAAGGAGTGACACAGTGTGAATGAGATTTTGCTTGGCACCCGGGATTTGACGAAGCAGTTTGGAAGGCAGAAAGCGGTGGACCGGGTAAGCCTTCACATCCGGAAGGGAGCCATTTACGGATTTATCGGACGGAACGGAGCCGGGAAGACTACGTTTCTGCGGATGATAAGCGGTCTGGCAAAACCGGATTCCGGAGAGATTGAGATGTTTGGATACCGGGGGAAGGAGCTAAAAGAAATCCGCTCCCGGGTGGGCTGCCTGATAGAGGGGCCGGGAATCTACGGCTCCATGACGGCGGCGGAAAATCTGGAAGTAAAATGCCGCCTGACGGGAATCCGACGGAAAGGATATGTGGAAGAACTGCTCCAGATAGTGGGGCTTTCCCAGACCGGACGGAAGAAGGCAAAACATTTTTCCATGGGAATGCGGCAGAGACTGGGCATTGCCCTGGCTCTGGTGGGCGAACCGGACCTTCTGGTTCTGGACGAACCAATCAATGGTCTGGACCCCCAGGGAATTGCGGAAATCCGGGACATGGTTCTGCGGCTGAACGAAGAACGGAACATGACGATTATTATCTCCAGTCACATTCTGGAGGAGCTGTCCAAAATTGCCACGGACTACGGCATCATCCATCAGGGAGTTCTGATTAAGGAAATGACCCGGGAAGAACTGATGAGACGCTGCAGTGAGCGGATTGAGATTCAGCTGGAGGAGCCGGAGAAGGCCCTTCCGGTGCTGGACTCCATGGGATTTCATGCGTACCAGGTGGCGGATAAAAACCATATCCACGTGTTTGAGCGGCTGGAGGAAAGCGCGGCTTTGAACATGGAGCTGGCCAAAGCGGGAGTGGCGGTAACATCGCTCTCCATTACCAGCGAGGACCTGGAAACGTATTTCTTAAATCTGACGGGAGGTGGACAGCATGCTTAATGCACTGAGAATGGAAGCGTACCGCATGCGAAAAACAGTTAGTACCTGGATGGTCTTTCTGGTGCTGGCGGCGCTGACCGTCGGTACGACTTTTATCCTGCGGGGAGAATACCAGGACGCCGGGGTACAGCAGGCGAACTACGAATACATGGAAAGCAGTGAGGCAAACGAAAATCAGAACCTGGGCATGTCGGTAACCCTGCCCACGGAGCCGGGACACCGGGTAACTCTTTATGACTTTTTCTATGCCAATTCCCAGGGGAAATTTCTGGCGCTGTTTTTCTGCATCTATGCGGTGATGTACACCGGCGCGGACCGCAAAAGCGGCTATATCAAAGCCATTGGCGGCCAGGTGAAGAACCGGTCCACCCTGGTGCTGGCAAAAGCGGTCATGCTGGCTCTTTATACCATCGTATCCATGGCGGGTTACCTGGCAGTGCAGGCCCTCTCCAGCCAGACATTTTTCGGGTATCTGGAATGGGGCCCCTGGAAGGATTTCCTTCCCTATCTGGGGATGGAAGTACTGCTTCACATTGCTCTGGTCTGGATTGTGATGGCGCTGACCATCATTCTGGCAAACAACGTGGCCAGCATGACGGCGGCAATCCTGCTGTGCATGAACGTGATGACGATTTTTTACAGCGCGGTTACCAGGTTTGTGGCAGAGCGGGGACCGGAAGATTTTAACCTGCTGCGGTATACGGTGACCGGGGAAATCTCCCTGCTGCCTATGCATTATGCCGGGGAAAACATGCTTCCGGCGGTAGTGACGGGGCTTGCCTTCTGCGTAGCGGCAGTGGGAATCGGAAGCATCGTGTTCCAGAAGCGGGATATCCGCTAAAAGGCGAAAAAGAGGGTTTACAGAACATGGAAATACTGACGGTTATACTGATACTGATTATTTTCATACTGGCAGGCGTACTGTGGAAATATACGCGGCAGATAAAATCTATCTGCCGCCAGCTTGCGTTTCTGGAAAAACACGAAAGCAACATGATGATTTCCGGCGATATCCGCTATGGCGGCATGGGAGAACTGGAAGAACGGCTGAACAGCCTGATAGCCAGGCAGAAAGAGGAGCAGGTCCGCTGGCAGGAGCGGGAAAAAATGATAGCCCGGACCTACACCAGCCTGTCCCATGATATCCGTACCCCTCTGACGTCTCTGGACGGTTATGTTCAGCTTCTGGAGAAGAGCCGGGATGAAAAGGAGCGGGCGGGATACCTGCGGATTATTCGGGAGCGGATAGGAAGCCTGAAAGAAATGCTGGAAGAACTCTTCCTCTATACAAAGCTGAAAAACGGGGCTTACGAGCTCCCACGGGAGGAATGCTCCCTGAACCGGATTCTGAAGGAGACCGTGTTTTCCTACTACAATGACTGGCTGGAACGGCAGATTCAGCCGGAGTTTGAAATCACGGAAAAAGAAATCCGGATAGAGGGAAATCCCCAGGGCCTGAAACGGGTATTCCAGAATATCATCAAAAACGGGCTGGACCATGGACAGAAACGGATATGGATTTCCCTGACGGAAGAAGAGGGAGCGGCCAGACTCTGTTTTGAAAATGAAGTAGAGCACCCGGAGGCGCTGGATGTTTCCCAGGTGTTTGAGGAGTTTTACCGGGCGGATGAGGCCCGGAGCAGGAATTCCACCGGCCTTGGACTTTCCATTGCAAAAGAGTTTGTGCTCCGCATGGGCGGAGAAATCCGGGCGGACATAGAGGGAAACCGGTTTCGGGTGGAAATTTATTTCCCCCTGGAACCTGTTTCAAAAGGGCACCCGGAGGAAAAGTTTTGAAACAGCAGTACAAAAACCTGCCCGGTTTATGCTACAATAGAAAAGAACCGGGAAGGGAAGGTGACTGAAATGTATAACCCGCAGCTGGAAACCTTTATTTGTGTCGTGGAATCGGGAAGCTTTAACAAAGCTGCCGAAAAGCTCTATATCTCCCCGCCTGCTGTCATTAAGCAGGTGAATCTGCTGGAGAGCAGTCTGGGACTGACGCTTTTTGTCCGGAGCCACAGGGGCCTGTCCCTGACCGAGGCAGGAAAGTCCCTTTACCAGGACGCCAAATACATTATTCAGTACTGCCGGGACTCGGTGGTCCGGGCGAAAAACGCCATGCTGGAAAGCGAGGGAACCATACGGATAGGGACCTCTCCCATGACGCCGGCCCAGATACTGGTAGAACTCTGGCCCAGAATCCAGAAGTACTGCCCCAATATCAAGTTCCAGCTGGTACCCTTTGAAAACACGCCGGAAAATGCCCGGGAGATTCTGCGGAATCTGGGGCAGAACATCGACGTGGTGGCAGGAATTTTTGACGAGACCATGCTGAACCTGCGGCAGTGCAAGGGACTGGAAATTTCCCGGGAGCCCATCTGCTGCGCGGTGTCCATCCACCACAGACTGGCAAAAAAGGAAAAACTGACCATAGAGGATCTGTATGGGGAAAATCTCCTGCTGATGCGGAGAAACTGGAGCCATTATGTGGACATGCTTCGGGACGACCTGTGGCAGAATCATCCCCAGATTCACATCGTGGATTTTGAATTTTACAATGTAGAAATTTTCAATCAGTGCGAGAACAGCGACGACGTGCTGATGGCCGTGGGAAACTGGCGCTATGTCCATCCCCTGCTGAAAATTCTGCCGGTGGAGTGGGACTATACCATTCCCTTCGGACTGCTTCACTCTGCGGAACCGTCCCCGGCGGTAAAGCAGTTTCTGGACGCAGTGGAAAAGACCTGGAATCAGGAAGAAAAAGAGTAATTACTGTCGGGTTTACGCGACATAACAAAAAGAGACTTCTGTGGAGGTCTCTTTTTTTTTATACTACTTTATAACAGCAGGAAGAAGGTGGGAGAAAGTATGAATAATTTTATTTTCGAAAACCGGACGAAGGTTTATTTTGGAAAAGGGTGTGTGAAGGAGTACCTGGGCTGTCTGCTCCGGAGCTATGGAGAAACGGTCATGCTGGTCTGCGAAAAAGACAGCCTGACGGAAAACGGGATATATGATGAGATACGGGCCGTGCTGGAAAAGGCGGGAAAAAA
>DSTFC04002__coassemble_953_pt1 | contig 23215 bp, 16 predicted proteins | sample DSTFC04002__metabat2_high_PE_021 | metagenome-assembled genome bin DSTFC04002
TGTACAGTTGTTCAGTGAAAACACGGTCTCGAAACATTTAAAACATTTCTGGGTACTTCTGCCCGAAAGGGGCGTGAAAATGTGGCCGCGGAGTCTGAATCCGGGCCGGTAAGGAAATAAAGCTTATAAGAACATATGAATTAAAGTTACTGTAAGAATAGCAGAAAAACTGAAACTTTACAAGTTTAATCTGCAGTGGTTCCTGGAATCTGCCCTATAAGCAGAGCGGATAGGGGAAGATTCCCCTACCCGCTCACTGCGATACCTCGCTCATCTCGCGGCATTGCCGCTCGATGACCGTTGCCATTTATTTCTTTTTGTAAAGCATAAACGCCTCATAGGGTCTCAGCGTTCCCTCCGGGCCTTCCCCGGGATAATTGTGAATCAGCGTCCGGGCGCCCCGGAATTCTTCCGGCATGCTCCAGGAGGCGTCTTCGCCGGTAAAGTTTACGCACACCAGCAGGGCGGCGTCTTCGTCCGTCCGGGTATAGGCAAATATCTGCCCGTCCTCCGGCAGAAGCAGTTCGAATTTTCCGTCCAGGAATACCGGATATTCCTTCCGCAGGCGAATCAGTTTCTGATAGTAATGGAACACGGAATCCGGGTCTTTCTTCTCCGCTTCGGCGTTGATTTCCGTATAGTTGGGGTTGACCCCTATCCAGGGAGTCCCCTCCGTAAACCCGGCGTTTTTGCTGTCGTCCCACTGCATGGGGGTGCGGGCGTTATCCCGGCCTTTGGCGTAGATGGACTCCATCACGTCTTCTTCTTTATAACCGGCGGCCATCCGCTCTTTGTACATATTCAGGGATTCGATATCCCGGTAATCTGCAATGTCCGGGAAACGCACGTTTGTCATTCCCAGTTCTTCTCCCTGGTAGATGTAGGGCGTGCCCTGCATGCCGTGGAGCATGGTGGCCAGCATCTTTGCGGATTCCTTCCGGTATTTCCCGTCGTCGCCCCACCGGGATACGATTCTGGGCAGGTCGTGGTTATTCAGAAAGAGACTGTTCCAGCCCACACCGTACAGTTCGGTCTGCCATTTTGCCAGGTCTTTTTTGAGCTTCACAAAAGGCAGGGGCGCCAGGTCCCATTTTTCTTCCTTCTGGTCCATGACCATGTGTTCAAACTGGAACACCATGGAAAACTCGCTTCCGTCCGGCGCACTGTAAAGTTTCGCGTTTTCGGCGTTGGCTCCCCAGGCCTCTCCCACAGTAATCAGGTCGCCTTTCTGGAAGGTCTCCCGGCTCAGTTCCCGCAGAAACTCATGGAGTCTGGGGCCGTTGTTCGTAATGCCCCGGTCCGGCTCTTTGGCTATCTGGTCGATAACGTCCAGACGAAAACCGCCCACGCCTTTCTTCATCCACCAGAGAATCATATCGTAAATCTCCCGGCGCACTTTAGGGTTCTCCCAGTTTAAATCCGGCTGTTTTACGGAGAACTGGTGAAAATAATACTGGCCCAGTTCCGGTACCCACTCCCAGGCAGGACCGCCGAAGGTGGCCTTCATATCGTTGGGGTACGTTCCCTCTTCACCGTCCCGCCACACATAATAGTCATGGTAGGGATTGTTTTTTCCTTTTTTGGCCTCCAGAAACCAGCGGTGTTCATCCGAAGTATGGTTCAGCACCAGGTCCATAATGATACGGATATGGTGTTTCTTTGCCTCTGCAATGAGCTGTTCCATGTCTTCCAGAGTGCCGAACATGGGGTCGATGTCCTGGTAATCGGAGATGTCGTAGCCATTGTCGTCCTGGGGAGAACGGCATACCGGCGACAGCCATACGGCATCAATCCCCAGTTCCTCCAGATAAGGAAGACGGCGGATAATTCCGGGAATGTCCCCGATTCCGTCTCCGTTGCTGTCCTGAAAACTGCGGGGATAAATCTGGTACACTACTGCGTTTTTCCACCAGGGCTGTGTTTTCGTCTCTGCCATGTTATTGTTCCTCCTATTTCATTCTGAAAATCAGTGTCCCGTTTTTCCCCAGGACACCGTCCTGGAAATTTCTTGCAAACAGAATTTCTCCGGTCTCTTCGGTTTTCACCGGCTCTTCGTCGCAGTTCAGAAGCACCTTTATCTTCCGGTTCTCCCGGTCCAGTTTGATGTATTCCACACACCGCTGTTTTTCATACGTGTTCGGAAAATGGAAATACAGACTCCGGAAGGCTTCCTCCTGCCTGCGCAGGTGAATCAGCCTTTTCATCAGGCTTCTTCTTTCACGGTACGTTTCCGAATCCAGCTCCTCCCAGGGCATGCACCGCCGGCAGTCCGGATCGTGTCCTCCCTCCATGGCAATCTCCGTTCCGTAGAAAATGCAGGGACTTCCCGGCAGGGTAAAGAGCACGGCAAGCTGCTGGTAAAAAATATCCAGGTCGTGGAACCGGTTCATCAGCCGTTCCGTGTCGTGGGAATCCAGCAGGTTAAACAGAACGTTGTTGTTCTGCTGCATATACATAGTATAACAGCGGTTTACCATGAACTCAAAGGTTTCTTTCCCCATGGATTTATCCAGGAAGAAATCATGAATCCCGCTCATCAGGGGATAGTTCATGACGGAATCATACTCGTCGCCGGCAAGCCACTGGCTGGCGTCGTGCCAGATTTCTCCCAGCAGATAGATATCCGGTTTGATTTTTTTCAGGTGCTCCCGCATCCGCTTCAGGAACCGGTGGGACACTTCGTTGCCCACGTCGAACCGGATCCCGTCAATGTCATACCGGCGAATCCAGTCTTCGCACACGCCGCAGAAGTAGGAAATGACTTCTTCGTTGTTGGTGTTGAGTTTTGGCATCCAGTCGGCAAAGGCGAAGGAAAAGAACCGTCCGTCCCGGGTATCTGCCCGTTTCTGTATCTCATCCCAGTCGTGAATCATGAACCAGCCTGCATAGGAGGAATTCCTTCCTTTTTCCATCACGTCTTTCCAGGGCGCGAATTCCCGGCCGCAGTGGTTGAATACCGCATCAAGCATAATCCGGATTCCGTGTTCATGGGCCTCTTTTACCAGCCGGTCCATGGTTTCCCCATCCCCGAAGGCCGGGTCAATGCGGGTATAATCCGTGGTGTCATATTTGTGAATGGAACCGGCCTCCATCACCGGCGTCAGGTAGATTCCGGTGATTCCCAGGTCTTCCAGATAAGGAAGCTTCTGACGGATGCCTTCCAGATTGCCGCCGTATTTTTCCTGGTTTTTAACGGGCCCCGTCTGCCAGGGCAGAATATCCGGTCCGTTCTTTTCCGGAGTTCCGTTGCAGAACCGGTCCGGGAATATCTGATACCAGACGGTATCGTTGACCCATCCGGGCGTCACATTGACGTCGGCAGGATTCATCCAGGGCACGGTGAAGCACTGCAGCATCCGGCCTTCCATGTCTATCTGTTCTTTTGTCAGAAATCCGTCTTCCAGATAGAACCACACTTCTTCGTCCGTGTGAAGTTCAAAATAGTATTTGCAGCGTTTGTAGGGCGGCACCAGGGTGGTGGTCCACCAGATTTGATGGGGAAGCCGTTTTTTGTAGACGATTTCCTCCCGTTTTCCGGTCCATTTCTCTTTTCCGCCCAGGATTCCCGCCTCATAGGGGTCTCCATAATGAATAAAAACCCGTTTCACGTCATATCCTGTTTTCAGGTTTACGACCAGTTCGTCCTGATTCAGGGCGTAACTCATCTGTTCTGAGGTTTTGTGGTACACTCCGGTAAATTCCATCTGTGTTATTCCTCCGTCTCCCTGCAAAATATGGTGGCGCCGTATTTTTTCAGCGCTTTTTCTGCCGCTTCAAAGGAAGGCATCCGCCACTCCCAGTTGGGGGAACCTACGGTTCCCGGGGTATTGATATGACCTTCCGCCCCCATGCCCAGCACGTCCGCCATGGGAAGGATGGCATATTCTGCCCGGCTTCCCAGGAGATAGGCCAGGAGCCGTTCCTTCACCGGTCCGTTTTTACAGCCTGCCCGTTTCAGGAAACGGCGGACTTTTCTTCTGGCCGGCACGGTCAGTTTGCCGTACCATTCCATCAGGGTATCGTTGTCATGGGTACCGGTATAGAAAATCATGTTCTCCCGGTCTTTCTGGCTGTCATAAGCATATTTTCCGCCGGTTTCGATGGAAAATACGAGAATTTTCATTCCTTTTAAATGATAGTGGTCCCGGAGCGTAAGCACCTCGGGACGTAAATCCCCCAGGTCCTCCGCCGCCAGGTTCACGCCGGGAATCTCTTTTTTCAGGGTGTCAATGACTTCGTATCCCGGCGCCTCTATCCACTCTCCTTCCATGGCCGTGGGGCAGGAAGCGGGAATCTTCCAGAAGGTGTCAAAGGCCCGGAAGTGGTCAATCCGGATGATGTCAAAGAGCTTACTGTTATATCCGATTCGCTCTACCCAGAAGCGGTAGTTCTGCTCTTTCATGTAATCCCAGTCATAGATGGGATTTCCCCACCGCTGTCCGGTGGCGCTGAAATAGTCGGGCGGCACCCCGGCGATAAAGAGGGGTCTTCCGTCCGTGTCCAGAAGGAAATTGTCCTTTCCTCCCCACACGTCCACGGAATCTACGCCCACGTAAAAGGGGACGTCTCCCATGATTTTGATATGCTTTTCTCCTGCCAGTGTCTTAATTTTCATCCACTGCGTGTAGAAAAGGTATTGTAAAAAGGCCTGGTACCGGACCTCTGCCTCCACGTCTTCCGCAAGAGGCGTCCGGTTTTCGCACCAGTTTTTCTCTTCTTCGCTCCACTCGTTCCAGCAGACGCCCCCGTTTTTCTTTTTCAGGGCCCGGAACACACTGTAGAGGGTCACCCATTCCTGGGCGGCAAAGGTCTCAAAATCTTCGGTCTTCTGGAAATTCTCCCAGGCTTTCCGAAGCCAGGGCTCCTTGAAAGCCCGGACCGCCTCATAATCCACCCGGGCTTCTTTTTCCCGGAAGGACTCCGGCTGTTCTTTCAGAAGTCCTTCTTCATAAAGGGACTCCAGACTGATGTAAATCTCATCTCCCGCAAAAGAGGAGTAAGGCTGGTAGGGGGAGTTCCCGTATCCTACCGGGTTCAGGGGGAGTATCTGCCAGATAGTGACGCCGGCCTGTTCCAGCATATCCAGCCAGTGGCGGGCAGCGCTCCCCAGCTCTCCCACTCCCGTGGGGGAGGGAAGGGCGGAAAGGGGCATGAGTATTCCTGTCTCTTTCATATTTGATACCATCTCCTTATTCTTCGTTCAGATGCCAGATGTCGCGGTTGTACTCGGCAATGGTGCGGTCGGAAGAGAAAAATCCTGCTTTTGCCGTATTGATAAGCATTTTCTTCGCCCATGCTTCCTGGTCTTCGTAGTCTTCCAGTGCCTGCTCTTTCACCCGGATATAGTCTTTGATATCCAGAAGGGTCATGAACCAGTCTTTGGACACCAGTTCTTTGTAAAGCCGGCCCAGGCACACCGGATCGCCGATGCGAATCAGTTCTTTGCTGACAATAAAGTCTACCAGGTCTGCAATCTCCGGGTCGCTGTCGTAAATTTCCCCGGAATGATAGCCGTTCGTGTCGTAAAGCTCAATGACTTTCTCAGAACCTTCCCCGAAAATGTAGATGTTGTCGTCTCCGGTCAGTTCATGAATCTCCACATTGGCGCCGTCTTCGGTTCCCAGGGTGACTGCCCCGTTCAGCATGAACTTCATGTTTCCGGTGCCGGAAGCTTCCTTGGAAGCCAGGGATATCTGCTCGGAAATATCGCAGGCCGGAATCAGTTTTTCCGCTTTTGTGACATTGTAGTTCTCTACCATCACAATGTTCAGATATTTCTTTACTTCCTCGTCTTTCTGCACCAGCTCCCGGAGGCAGAGAATCAGGTGAATAATGTCCTTGGCAATGGTATAGGCGGGAGCCGCCTTCGCCCCGAAAATCATGGTCAGCGGGCGTTTCGGCAGGTTGCCCTTCTTAATCTCTTTGTACTTGTAAATGGCATAGAGGGCGTTCATCTGCTGCCGCTTGTACTCATGGAGCCGCTTCACCTGAATGTCGAAAACAGAATTCTCGTCCACATCGATGTTCTGTGACATCTTCAGATATTTTTTCAGTTCCAGTTTAGCATATTTTTTGATAGCGCGCAATTTCTCCAGCACGGCTTTGTCGTCCTGATAGTCCAGCAGTCCTTCCAGCGCTTCCGGGTGTTTCATAATGTCTGCGCCCAGGAGCTCTTCCAGGTAGGCGTTCAGCGCCGGATTGCAGTGCGCAAGCCACCGCCGGAAGGTGATGCCGTTGGTCTTGTTGGTGAATTTTTCCGGATAAATGTCGTAGAAGGGCTTCAGCTCGGAATTCTTTAAAATTTCCGTATGCAGGGCCGCCACTCCGTTTACGGCATACCCATAGTGAATGTCAATATGGGCCATGTGTACCCGGTTCTCACGGTCAATGATGTACACCCGCTCGTCCTGGTAATCTCTGCGCACCCGCTCGTCCAGTTCCCGGATAATGGGCAGAAGATGGGGCACGACTTTCTCCAGGTAGGAGACGGGCCATTTCTCCAGGGCCTCGGCCAGAATGGTGTGATTGGTGTAGGCGCAGGTTTTCCGTACCACGTCGATGGCGGTATCCATGTTAAAGCCTTTCTCTTCTGTCAGAATCCGGATAAGCTCGGGGATAACCATGGTGGGATGGGTATCGTTAATCTGGATGGCCACGTGCTCATGGAGCCGGTACAGGTCATAACCTTTTTCCTCCGCTTCTTTCAGAATCAGCTGGGCTGCGTTGCTGACCATAAAGTACTGCTGGTAAATCCGCAGAAGCTGTCCGTCCTCGTCGCTGTCGTCCGGATAGAGGAAGAGCGTCAGGTTTTTCCGGATATCTTTCTTGTCAAACTGAATCCCGTCCCGGATAATGCCTTCGTCCACGGTGTCAATGTCAAACAGATGAAGCTGGTTGCACCCGTTTTTGTATCCCGGCACCGCGATGTCATACATGGTGGAAGTCAGGGTAAAATCCTTAAAGGGCACCTGGAAATGATAGTCTGTCTTAGTAAGCCAGCTTTTTTCGGTAATCCAGGGGTTTTTCTCTTCTCTCTGTTTGTTGTCCGTAAGCTTCTGGTAAAACAGTCCGTCGTGATAGTTCAGTCCCACGCCGTCTCCCGGAAGGCCAAGAGTGGCGATGGAATCCAGAAAACAGGCGGCCAGCCGTCCCAGTCCCCCGTTTCCCAGGGAGGGTTCCAGTTCCAGTTCTTCCACTTCCGTCAGCTCGTGGCCGTGTTTTTTCAGAACTTCCCGGGTCTCTTCAAAGACGCCCAGGTTTATCAGGTTGTTGGACAGAAGTTTCCCAATCAGAAATTCTGCGGATATATAGTAAAGCTTTTTCGGGCCTTCTATTTTCGGAAGGTCTGCCATTTTTTCCTTTGTGATACAAAGAAGGGCCGCGTAGAGTTCCTCGTTTGTGGCCTCGTCAATTCCCTTCCCGCACTGTTCCATTAAGATTTTTTCTAATGCCTGTTCCATACAAATCTCCCTTCTCTACTTCTCCAGTTTTTCGAATACTCTGAGCAGTTCGCCCACACTCCACGCCTGGGCGAAACAGCCTTTGGAAGATACCGGATTTTCGCCGTCATAAATTTCCGGAAGCTGCCCGCAGCAGCCTTCCCGAAGGGCACTTTCCAGCACTTCCAGCTGCCCTTTTACGGTTTCCTTTGCCTCGCGGCTTTCCCCGTTTACCTTCAGATACGCCAGATAATAGGCTCCCAGCGGGAACGCCCACACGGTTCCCTGGTGGTAGGCCAGGTCCCGTTCCAGCACTTCCCCGCCGTAGACGGGATGAAACTGGGGGTCGCTCTCCTCCAGCGTCCGGAGGCCGTAGGGGGTATACAGTTTTTCAAACACCGTATCCACTACCTGGCGCTCCCGTTCCGGCTCCAGCATGGTAAAAGGCATGGACACCGCCCATATCTGGTTGCACCGTACCTGGGCGTCCGCCTCTGTGCCGGAGAGCACATCTTTCAGGCAGTGTTTTTCCTCCATCCAGAACTTCTCCCGGAAGGATTCCTTCACCCGGCGGGCCAGCCTGGCGTAGTCTGCCCCGTCCCTTCCTGCCAGCCCGGAAAATTCCTCCATGCACCGGAGCGCATTGTACCAGTAGGCGTTTATCTCCACCGGTTTTCCGTGGCGGGGCGTGGGGAGAATCTCTCCCACCCGCACATCCATCCAGGTCACCTGGTCCAGACCTTCCCCGGCCCGAATCAGACCGTCTTCGTCCATACCGATGGCATAGCGGGTGCCCTTCCGGTAGGCCCGGACTATCCGTTCCATTACCGGGTACATTTCCCGCACAAAGGCGTCGTCTTTCGTGGCCTTCCAGTACAGCCAGACGCAGTTGATAAACAGAATGGCCGCGTCGGCTGTATTGTACATGGGTTCGTTTTTCCCTTCCGGAAACAGGTTGGGCATCAGCCCGTCCTGCTCATGGGCCGCGAAAGTTCGCAGAATCTGCCGGGCGGTATCGTACTGCTTTGTGGAAATGCAGATTCCCGGTAAGGCTATCATCGTATCCCGGCCCCAGTCCTCAAAAAAAGGGAACCCTGCCAGGATGGTTTTTCCTCCGGTAGATTCCCTCTTCGCCACGAACTGATTCGCACTTCTGGAGAGAAACTCTGCCAGTGGATGGAGAAATCCGGCCTTTTCGGCAAGATTTTTCCGGTACTCTTTCTGCTGTCTGATAACGTCGTCTGCTTTCTCCCGGATTTCGTCCAGGCTGTAGAGAATCTCCAGTTCCCGGCTTTCGCCTCCCTCTGCCTCCAGCCATATCTGATGGCTGGTCACGGCATATCCTGTGCTCCGTCTTCCGTCGCATTCGTCATATCTGTAATAATACTGTTCCCGTATTTCAGGGACCCTGCGGACCGAACCGTTTGTCGCATAAAAAAGGCTCCATCCGCCGCTTTCTATCTTTTTTTCATCCCAGCTTAAGGTCTGGTCTTTTCCCGGTTCTTTCCCCTTCGGGGCGAACTGGTAAAAAGGCGTCACGGTCAGGCGGCACCTGCGGCGGGACCGGTTGGTTATCCGGTAGCGCAGGGCCAGCGTCCCGCTTCCCGGCTTCATGGCTGCCTCTTTTTCCACTTCCATTCCGTCCGCCGTAAATCTCCATACCGGCGTGTCCCCAAAGGAAAACTCCGTCAGGTACCGGAAGCCTTCCTCGGGGCTTTCTTTTGCAAACTCCTGGGTGGAAAGAATCCGCGTTTTCCCTTCTGTCTCCAGAGTCTCCCGCAGGCGGTGCACCATGCACACCCGGTAATTGGGAGACTTTACGCAGGCCATAAAGACAGCATGGTCATTTCTGGCCGCGGCCCCGGTCATGGTCAGAGAAGAGTACCCTCCCAGACCGTCTGTCATAAGATAGCAGTTTTCCAGACCTCTTTCCCGTGTTTTCCAGTCCTGTTTTCCATAAATCCATTTCATGCCTCTATGCTGTCTCCTTTTCTGCCATGGTTTCTTTTTCTTCCGCGGCCCTGGTCTTTCTGTGTCCCAGAACCAGTACGCTTAACGGTTCCGCAAAAGCTGTCTTTCCTGCCGGTTCTCTCTGTTTCCACCGGGTACTGCTTTCGGCATCCACCAGGATTTCCCAGTTTTCTTCCGGGAGCAGGTATTTCTGCTTTTTCCGGCTTCCGTTATAGATGAGAAGCAGGCGGTCCCAGGGACTTTCTCTTTCTTTGTCCCGGTTATCCACCAGGAACCTCACCACGCCCCCGCCGGCGTACAGACCGGACATCCTGCCTGCCGCCCGGACACTTTTATCACAGAGTCCCGGAAGCTGTCTGCGCAGGGCAATCAGCCCCCGGTAATATTCAACCAGGTCCTGCTCCTGCCATGCTCTCTCCCAGTCCAGACAGTTCAGGGCAATGGGCGCATTGTAAGTATTGTCCCTTCCGCCTTTAGTTCTGGCAAACTCTTCGCCGGAAAGGAGGAAGGGGGTTCCCTGGCAGGTCAGGCAGACCGCCGCCGCCATCCGGTTCACCCGCATTCTCTCCTGGCGGGGAACCGTATCGGAGATTTTGTCCCACAGGGTCTGGTTGTCATGGCAGGACAGGTAAGTAATAATCTGGGAGGGCGCTTTGGCCCGCTGGCCGCTTCCCTTTCCCAGGCACCAGGCCGAGGCGCTTCCCAGGACCTCCTGCTCCAGTCCCGGGGCTCCGCTTACAAAGCCCGGCTCTTCCGCCAGCAGGGCGGAGCCTTTCAGGGCGTCCCTGGTATCGTCGCTGAAAATGCCTACATTTTCGTCCAGCAGCTGCAGATTTTTCTTCAGTGCCGGGACGGCCCCGCCCTCCATGGCAGTTCCTTCCGCCGCCCAGGGTTCCCCGAACAGCAGTTTTTCACCCTTTCCATAACGGGCGTCCAGGGCGGACCGGATCCGGTTTATCAGGTCCACGTCCAGAAGCCCCATCAAATCAAAACGGAAACCGTCGATGTGATATTCTTCCGCCCAGTAAAGAACAGACTGAAGAATATAGTTCCCACACATAGTCCGCTCGCTTGCCACATCGTTGCCGCAGGCGGAACCGTCGGATACTCTTCCGTCCTCATGCACCCGGTAAAAATACCAGGGCGCAGTTCTCTGAAACCAGGAGTCCAGGGAATAGGTGTGATTGTACACCACGTCCATAATAACCCGGAACCCCTGCCGGTGCAGGGACTGCACCATCTCCTTCATCTCCCGGATACGCACCTCTCCCCTGCGGGGGTCGGTTGCGTAGGAGCCCTCCGGTACATTGTAGTTCACCGGGTCGTATCCCCAGTTAAACTCTCTTACGTCTCCCTCCTCATTGACCGAACCATAGTCAAAGCAGGGCATCAGCTGGATATAGGTCACACCCAGTTTTTTCAGATAGGGGATCCCGGTGGGGTGTATCCCGTCCCCGTAAAGGGTGGTATCCGTGCAGGTAAATGCCTTGTATTTTCCCCGGTACGGTTCCGGAAATCCCCCGGATTCGTCCCAGGAAAACTCCTTGACATGGAGCTCGTAGATAATCCGCTCGCCGGGAACCGGCGGGGCCGCGTCCTTCTCCCAGCCTTCGGGATTCGTCCGCTTCAGATTCACCGCCATGCTCCGCTTCCCGTTCAGCCCGCAGGCTTTCGCCCAGGGGTCGGCGGAACGGATACGCTCCTGGTCCCTTTCTATGGTAAAGTCATAGTACACGCCGTGCAGTTCCTCTTCTGTGCGCCAGCTCCACACGCCTTTTTCTTCCCGTTTCATGGGAATCTTCCGAAAGGCCCTGCCGCCGTCCCCTCCCCGGTACAGGTTCAGGGTTACTTTGTCTGACGACGGACTCCACAGGAGGAAAGACGTCCCTTCCTCCGTGCAGACCGCTCCCAGGTCGGTTCCTTCATATATATAGTGATTCAGAAATTCCGGGCTGTTGTAGTAAGTCTTCCATTCCAGTGCTGTCTTCACAGTCGGACACTCCTTTCCGTTTTCTTCACTATCCTTTTACTGCACCGGACATACCGTCCACGTAGAACCGCTGCATAATCAGGAACAGGATGGCAATCGGTATGGAAATCAGAACCGCTCCCGCGGCGAAGCAGGTATACCAGCTGTCAATGTATTCCATATCCAGCATCTGCCACAGTCCCAGGGCAACCGTAAACTGATCGGAATTTGCCCGGCAGATAACCCTTGCAAAGATGAAATCCAGCCAGGGGGACATAAAGGCCGTCAGTACGGTGTACACGATAATCGGCTTGCTCAGAGGCAGTGTGATTTTGGAGAAAATCTGCCATCTCGTACAGCCGTCCAGCAGGGCCGCTTCGTCTACCGCGATGGGAATCGTATCAAAGAATCCCTTCGCAATCTGGAAGCTGAGGCCTGCACCTCCGGAGTAGCAGAGAATCAGGGCCACCCGGATTAAATTTCCTTCCGTCAGGCCGATAGCCTTCAGGATAAAGTATACAGCCACCATCGACATAAAGCCCGGGAACAGACCCAGAATCATGGCCATGTTCATATACGGTTTCCGCAGTTTAAATCTCAGTCTGGACAGACAGTAGGAAACTGCCAGCACGTAAAACGCGGAAATGATACAGGAGAAAATGGCTATAATCAGTGTATTCATGAACATCTTAGGGAAGTTCAGTATTGTCGTGTCCGTAAACAGACGTATGTAGTTGTCTATCGTGTAGGACTTGGGGAAAAAGGTGGACACATAGGACCCCTGTTCCGCCCGGAAACTGGTCAGGATAACCCACAGAATCGGGAATACCCAGATACAGGCCAGCACCCCAAGCACGATATGGACAATCGTATTGTTGATGAATTTTCTCCGCTTTGCGGAATGATATTTTTTCTGTGCCGCCATGCCTAGAACCCTCCTTCTTCTTTGTATGACTTACTGTTGCGGTAAGTAAACAGCGCGCCGATTGCCAGAATGACAAAGGTCAGAATACCGATAACCGCACCGATATTGTAGTACTGCTTGTCGATGGTCAGTTTGTACAGCCAGGTTACCAGAAGGTCGGTCTTTCCTGCGGTGGAGGAAAGGTCGGTAACCGGGTCGCCTCCCGACAGAAGGTAGATAACGTTGAAGTTATTTACATTTCCCGTAAAGGTGGTAATCAGATACGGCGTGGTTACATACAGCATGTAGGGAAGGGTAATCTTCGTAAAGGTCTGGAAGGCATTGGCGCCGTCCACCTTTGCCGCCTCATAGAGCTCTCCCGGAATGTTCTGCAGTACACCGGTAAGCTGAAGCAGCGTGTAGGGCACGCCTACCCATACATTAATCACAATAACGGTCACCCTTGCCCAGGTGGGGTCGGTAAAGAACGGAAGGCTGGCGTCCTGGGCAATCAGTCCCAGGTTTCTCAGCAGTACGTTTACCGCGCCCTCCGGCTGAAGCATGGTCCGCATAATCAGCAGGGACACGAACATGGGAACCGCGCAGGTCAGCACGAAGCAGAATCTCCAGAAGCCTTTTGCCCTGGTCCCTTTCCGGTTAATCATAATGGAAAGAATCATTCCGCAGATGTAGTTGCTGAAGGTGGCAAAGAAGGCCCACACCAGCGTCCATCCCAGTACAGACCAGAAGGTACTTCCCAGGATACTGCTGGAATCAAACAGGGCCGCGAAGTTATCCAGTCCCACCCAGTCGAACAGCATCAGGTGATTGTCAATCTTGCTGTAATTGGTAAAGGCCATACAAATCATGAAAATCAGCGGCAGAATGGTAAACAGGAAAATGAATACCATGGGCGGCGTCATCAGAAGCCGGTGCAGATTTTCATGCAGGAGAGATTTTAAATCCTCCCGGAAATTGTTGACATGACGTCCTTCTTTCTGTAAGCACTCTGCCTTGTAGGCGCTTTTTACCGCGCCCTTCCAGGCCCATATCATCAGCAGGGTCAGAAGGACGGTGGCCACGCCGTAGAGCAGAATCAGAATGGACTGGTCCCCTTTGGTGTAGATGTACACCTGGTTTGCCTCGTCCCAGATTTCCCGCTGGGGCTCCGTTCCCAGGGAGCCCAGCATACCAAGGAAATGTACGCCGTTTACGGCCATAAATACAATATATGCTACTTCCACTGCCAGATAAATCAGTCCCTTAATAACCTGGCCGTGTACAATATTTCCAAATCCCATCAGAAGCATGGAGAGTTTTGTCTCCACCGCGCCTTCCTTCACAGCCTTTGTGAAGGTCCAGGGAGTCGGAAAATCATTTACTCTCTTCTTAAAAATTCCCATCCTCATCACCTCATTCGCTATGAAATACCGTCACTGTTCATCGCTTCGTTCATTGCCTCTGTCTGTTCCGCCGCGTTTTCATGGGTTACGCTTCCGTTCCGGATACCCTTGCCCATGTTTTCCACCGGCGTCCAGCAGTTGCTCATCTGCGGTACGAAGGGCTGCAGAATCGATGTGTTTTCAAAGGTATCGTTCTGTGCCTGAACCAGCGGATCCGCTGTAATCTCTTCCTCCTCCAGAAGCTCTGTATTGCAGGGGATTACGCTCCGCAGTTCATAGTGAAGCTGCTGTGCCTCGGCGGAGCCCAGATATACGGCCAGCTCCACTGCCGCCACCATGTTGTCCGTATTGGGATTTACCCCGATGGCCTTGGAACCGGCGTAAGCCAGCATCTGCTTTTCTTCCCCGTTCAGCGTATAGGTGGGAAGAGAGGCGATTCCCAGGTTGTCTCCCAGGGCTTCCTTCAGGGCCGAATAATCCCAGCTTCCCGTGAACATGGCGTTGATACTGCCGTCACGGATACCGGCCATACCGGAACCGTCGGCGTCAATCCGGAAGTTCGGATTCGCTTCCAGGTCAATCAGATAATCCGTTACCTCGGCTGCTTTCTCCCCTCCGAAGTCCACACCGGCGGATTCATCGGTTCCGTCCCCAAACAGGGTACAGCCGTTCCCCAGGTAAAACGCCGGCAGATACCAGGAGTTGGTCAGAGGGAAGGAGACAACGCCCTTCTCCAGCATAGTGTCCAGATTCTTCACATCTTCCTCGGAAAAAACGGACTTGTCATAGTACATAAACCAGGTATTGGTCGTAAACGGCACGCCGTAAAGGTCTCCGTCCTTAACCAGGGACGCCACAACTTCCGGTGAGTTGGTAGCCTCAATCTGCTCCCGGTACTTTCCTCCGATTTTTGCCAGACCGTCCGCGTCCGTCATGGTCGGCAGGGTGTCATTTGCGTAAAGGAATACGTCCGCGCTCGCCTCCGGGTCCTGGGATACCGAGTTTGCCGCTGCCGCTTCGTTCGCGATACCGTAAACAAACTCAATGTTCCATTCCGGATGGTCTTCGGCAAATGCCTCGCAGCACTTCTGAAGCCATTCCCCAGTGTCTTCTGACTGGTCCTCCGTGGCGGACCATACCATCAGACGAACGTTTTCTTCCGAACTGCCGCTTCCTCCGCAGCCTGCAAGGCTGGCTGTGGCAAGAGCCGCCGCCACCAGAACTGCCAGTCCTCTTTTTCTCATTGTCCTCATCTCCATTTCTATAAAGTTTCGCTTAGTTTCGCTTACTGTCATCATAGACCAGTTTTTCCGTTCCGTCAATCCCATTTTTCTTGTTCTATCTGCACTTTCTCTGTTTTTCATAGTTTTCTCCTTTTGTTTTTGTGCACTTTTTCACTTTCCTATTTTTCGCTTTACGAAACATTGAGAAACTCGTTGAATTCCCCGTTGCGCTTCTGTGGTTCCTTATTATATAATAGTTTTAATGCAGGAATCGGAAAGGAAGGTGCCGGAAATGACCACAATTCAGGATATTGCGGACAGACTTGGGGTCACCAAGGGTACGGTGTCCAAAGCGTTAAACGGTGCTTCGGACGTCAGCGAAACTTTACAAAAACAAATTCTGGAAACCGCAGTGGAGATGGGTTACACCAGACTCCGGCGGTCAAAGAACGCGCCGCCCAGGCTCTGTATCCTGGCGGCCTACCGGAATATCGAATACAAGGAGCCCCACCAGTTCGGCTACGAGATTGTCCTGGGCTTCCGGCAGATGGCGGAGCCGGCCGGCTATCAGGTGGACATCGTTCCCGTGGATGAAGAATTTCAGAGACAGGTTTCGTACGACGTCTTCATGCTTCAGAACAGTTACCAGGGAGCCTTTGTCATCGGGTTCTCCCTGAACGACCCCTGGATGCGGGATTTTGAGACCAGCCGGACCCCCGCCGTGCTGTACGACAACCGGGTCTCCGCCAATCCCTCCACCGCCTATGTGGGCGTGGATAACGACGAGGGCATGGCCCTTGCCGTAACCCATTTAAAAAAGCTGGGGCACCGGAAAATCGGATACCTCAGCAGCGCTCTTGGTTCTTATATTATGCAGGTCCGGCACAAGGCCTTTTTTCAGGCCATGCGCCAGAACGGGCTAAAAGCGGATTCCGCCTGCGCCGGCACTTCCTTCTATGTATCCCAGTGCCTGGACCGGCATCTTCCCCACTTTCTGGAGGAAGGCATGACTGCTATCATCTGCAGTCACGACCTGATGGCCCAGTCTATCCTGGTGCGCTGTCAGGAAATGGGGGTGCGGGTACCGGAGGACGTCAGCGTCATCGGCTTTGATGACCTGCCCGTCTGTCCGTATACCAGTCCGCCTCTTACCACACTCCGGCAGAACCGGATTCAGCTCGGGAAAAGCGGATACTATGCCCTGGACAGTCTGATGAACGGCGTGTCCATCGGCACCCTGCTTCTGCACACAGAGCTGATTCAGCGCCACTCCACCGCGGCCCCGAATGCCGATAAAAAATAAGGGAGAAGGCCCCGCCTTCTCCCCTGCTTTTTATCTGCGTTCTTCACTCCACTCCAGGAAGGTTCCCGTATTGGCGTCTATCTCGAAGTCGTATTCAATATTATTATAGATAATGTCGCCTTCGTATTTGTACTGGCCGTCGTCATAGTCCAGTTCCATCCGGACGTCCTGCTCCCCTGCTCCGGGTACCCGCTCCAGAGCCAGGGCCCGCGCGTCCGCCTCACTTAGCGCCACCTGCTGTGTGTTCTGTGTATTCTGAGTTTCCTGACCGTTCCGGGTGCCGTCGTCTGTCTGCGTGTTTCCCTGGGCGGTTCCTGTCTCTTCCCGGTCCGAGGAAAGGATGGTTCCGTCAGAGGCCTGGATTTCATATTCATAATCCGTTACGTCCAGGCTGAACTGAATTTCATATACTTTTCTTCCGTCGTCGCTGTCCTGGGACACCCGGAGTCTGGTCACTTCGTCTTCTGTCGTCCCCGCGTCTTCCAGGGCGATTCTCTGGGCCTCGTCGCTTCCGATATCATTTCCGCCTGCGCCGCAGCCTGCCACTGCTGCCGCCGCCAGTACTGCCATACATCCTAAAAACATTCTTCTTTTCATCTTCTATTCCTCTCTTTCTTTTTTCTGTTCTTTTCTTTTGTTGTACTCAGTATAGTACCCAAAGATGAAAGGAAGATGAAAAGTTATCATTATTTTTCCGGAATCGTAAAAGTAAAACAGCTTCCTTTCCCCGGCACGCTTGCGGCCCACACGTCTCCGCCGTGGGCCCGGGCTATCCACTTCACCATGGAAAGCCCCAGTCCCGAATGGCCGTCGCCGGAGCGGGATTCGTCTGCCCGGTAGAAACGGTCGAAAATATGGGGCAGATGTTCCGGTCCGATTCCCGGTCCGTCGTCCTCCACTGTTCCCAGAATCTGTCCCGCCTGACGCCCCAGCGTGACGCGGACATGTCCGCCTTCCCTTCCATAGCTTATGGCATTGGACAGCAGATTCATCAGCATCCGCAGGTAAAAGGTCTCGTCCACTTCCGCCCAGATATCCGGCTCCACCTTCGCCGTTACCTCTGCCCGCCGCTCCCGGGCCAGCAGCGCGGCCTCCTCTGCCGCCGTCTCTGTCAGTTCACTTAAATTGACCCGTTCCAGGTTCAGGCGCTGTCTGCCTTCGTCGGCCCGGGAAAGCAGCAGAAGCTGGGAAATCATGGAAGCCATCTCTTTTGCCTTTTTCTGTACTACCTGCAAGTCCCGCCTCTGCTCCTCTGTCAGTCCTTCCCGGTCCAGGCTGTCCTCGCACTGGGCCAGAATAACACCCACCGGCGTGCGAAGTTCATGGGATACGTCCGAGGTAAACTGCTTTTCCCTCCGGAAGGCGTCCTCCAGTTCTTCCAGCATTTCGTCGAAGGTCTCCGCCAGCCGGAAAATCTCGTCCCGGCTCCCCTTTGTGCCTCCGCTCCCCGGAAGCTCCACCCGCCGGGACAAATCTTTTTCCTGCCGGATGTTCTGCACAGTGTCCGTCATCTTCCGCACGGGAAGCAGGGTCCGCCGGGTAAAGCGGTAGCCCACCACTGCCGTCAGAATTACCAGCAGGGGCATCAGCACCAGGGCAAAATGCATGGTAACCCGGAAGCTCTGCTCCGCGCTGTCTATGGAGAGGATTCCCCGGACATACAAGGAGCCGTAGCCTTCCAGCTGAAATCCCATATCCAGCACATACCAGGAAAGGTTTCCCTCCCGGATGGTCCTGAGCTCGCCGTCGGAAAATTCCGGCTGTGTGTTGAACCCGTAAGGCACCCGGCCATAGAGAAAACTGCCTTCCCTGTCATAAAGGGACAGATAGACCCCTTCGTCCAGGGAATAGAAATCGGAGTCCAGCACCATGCGTCCGTCTTCCAGCTCCACATCGTCCAGGCTCCGCTCCACCTGATGCCGCAGGGAGGAGCGGACCGTGGAGAGCACTTCCCGGCTGCTCAGGGAAAACAGCACTGACAGGGCCACGGCCACCACCAGAATCATGCAGACCGTATAAAGCACCGTCAGTTTGACCTTCAGCGAAAAATGTCTCATGGCTCCTCCTTTATCACGTATCCGGCTCCCCGGACCGTGTGAATCAGTTTCTTTTCCTCCCCGTCATCCAGTTTCTTCCGCAGATGGCGGATGTATACGTCAATGACATTGGAACCTCCCTCGTAATCATAGTTCCACAGATGCTGTTCCATCTTCTCCCGGGACAGCACGATTCCCTTATTCTGCACCATGTACCGGAGAAGGGCGAATTCCTTTCCCGACAGCCGCACTTCTCTGTCTCCCCGGAACACCTGGTGGGAATCCAGGCGCAGCTCCAGGTCCCCCACCCGCAGACGGGAATCCGGCACCTGCTCCGGCCTGCGCAGAAGCACCCGGACACGGGCCAGCAGTTCTTCCATGGCAAAAGGCTTCACCAGGTAATCGCCGGCTCCCGCGTCCAGCCCCTTCACCCGATCCTCAATGCTGTCCTTCGCCGTCAGAAGCAGGACCGGCACCGTATTCCCCCCTGCCCTGAGCTTTTTCAGCACCGTAAGCCCGTCCATCACTGGCATCATAATGTCCAGAATGATACCGTCATACTCCGCCATCTCCAGATATTCCAGCGCTTCCTTCCCGTTAAAACAGGCGTCCACACTGTAGTGCTCGGCCTTCAGCCGGGTCACCAGAAGCCTGTTCAGTTCCTTTTCGTCTTCTACAACCAGCAGTCTCATTCTTTCCCGCCTTTCCGTTTTCTGTCTGTCTTCATTTTAACATACCTTTTCGCTTCTTCAAACAGTTTCCCCAGGTTCTGAATGGTCTCTGAAAATTTGCCAAATAATTTTCTTGTTTTTTTCACAAATTTGTGGAAAATTTTTTTAAAAAATTGTATAATATAACAAAAAAATGAAAAAGAGGAGTGTTCACTATGAAACAGAATAACATGCTGGCTATGATTCTGGCCGGCGGCCGGGGCACACGTCTGCATGAGCTCACCAGTAAAGTAGCCAAACCGGCCGTTTCATATGGAGGAAAATACCGCATTATCGATTTTCCTCTCAGTAACTGTGCAAACAGCGGAATCGATGTCGTCGGCGTTCTTACACAGTATGAATCTGTCCTTCTGAACAGCTATGTCGCAGCGGGCCGCCGCTGGGGTCTGGATGCAAGGGACAGCGGCGTCTATGTGCTTCCGCCCCGTGAGAAAGCGGACGCGAACCTGGATGTTTACCGGGGCACCGCAGATGCCATTTCCCAGAACATCGATTTTATCGATACGTATTCTCCGGATTATCTGCTGGTTCTTTCCGGTGACCATATTTACAAAATGAATTACGCGAAGATGCTTGCCGCTCACAAAGAGCAGAATGCAGACGCAACCATCGCCGTAATTCAGGTTCCTATGAAGGAGGCAAGCCGTTTCGGTATCATGAACACCGATGAAAACGGCACCATCGTGGAATTTGAAGAAAAACCGGAGCACCCGAAGAGCAACCTGGCTTCCATGGGTATCTATATCTTCAACTGGAAGCTGCTTCGCAAAATGCTTCTGGCCGATATCAAGAATCCGGATTCCAGCCATGACTTCGGAAAAGATATCATTCCCGCCATGTTAAATGACGGCAAAAAGCTGATTGCCTACCAGTTCAAGGGTTACTGGAAGGACGTAGGAACCATCGACTCCCTCTGGGAGGCCAACATGGACCTGCTGGGCAAGAACAACGAACTGGACTTAAACGACCCGACCTGGAAAATTTATACCGAAGATGTGACTACACTTCCCCATTACATAGGCGCAAACGCAAAAATCACCCGGGCTTTCATTACACAGGGCTGTGTAATCGACGGAGAAGTACGGGATTCTGTACTCTTTACCGGAGCCAAAGTCGGTGAAGGCGCCAAGATTATCGACAGTGTACTGATGCCGGGCGCAATCGTGGAAGACGGCGCCGTAGTACAGCGTGCCCTGGTTGCCGACGGTGTCCGCATTGGCCGCAACGCCAAGGTTGGCAGTGCAGACAGCGAACACATTGAATTAGTAGCAAAACGTGTAAAGGGGGACGAATAATATGTGCAATGCATTCGGAATTGTAAACTTCTCAGGTACCCGTATTTATGTAGAGGGCCTGCAGCCCTACCGCCCCATCGGCGCATTTTCTTTCCTGGGAAGATACCGGGTTATCGATTTCCCGATTTCTAACATGAGCAACAGCGGAATCGACCAGATTCAGGTATATATCCGCCGGAAACCCCGTTCTCTCGTAGAACACCTGGGAACCGGCCGTCACTACAACATCAACTCTAAACGGGGCAACCTCCATATCCTTTTCTCGGAAAACGGAATGGAGAACGATGTGTATAACAACGACATCGCCGCTTTTGTGGAGAACATGGAAATTATCGAGCAGGTGCGCTATCCCTACGTGGTAATCGCGCCAAGCTACATGGTATATTCCGCGAACTTTGATACCCTGCTTCAGAACCATATCGATTCCGAAGCGGACATTACTCTGCTTTATCACTCTGTGGACAATGCCAAGGAGTCGTTCCTCTCCTGCAACACACTGAACCTGAACAGACAGAAAGGGGTTCTGTCCATTGAGGAAAACAGAGGAACCGCCAAAAACAAGAACATTTTTATGGACACTTATATTATGAAGAAAGAGCTTTTCATCGACCTGATTCACAGAGCCCAGAAGCTCTCTTCCCTGTATACTCTGTCCGATATTGTAAACCTCGCCTGCGAAGAGCTGGATGTAAGAGGTGTGGCGCACCGGGGATACTTCGCAGCCATCACAGATTTCAAGAGCTATTATGAAGCCAATCTTTCCCTGATTGACTACAAAAACGCCATGAATCTGTTTGACGAATACTGGCCGATTTACACCCGGACCAACGATTCTTGTCCGACACAGTATTTTGATTCCGCAGATGTGAAGAATTCCGTTGTATCCAACGGATGTCTCATCGAGGGAACGATTGAGAACTCTGTTATCGGACGTGGATGCACCATCAAAGAAGGGGCAGTCGTGAAAAACAGCGTTATCCTTCCCGATGTGGTTATCGGCAAGGACGTGCACATTGAAAACCAGGTTGTGGACAAACATGCCCATGTCATTCACATAAAAGACCTGGTATCCACGCCGGACCGGCCCGGATATGTAAGAAGAGACGATACACTTTAATCATTTGAACCTTCCTCGTTAAAAAAGGAGTTCCCGCCAGGGAACTCCTTTTTTTCATGGATTTTTCTGTTCTTCTATCTCCTGGTAATACGTCCCCAGCCACCCTTTGTACCCGGGAAGCCAGGGCTTGTTTTTCCCGCAGTAATGAATCACCACGGTATGTTCTTTCACCCAGGCAAGCGCCTCCTCTTTCGTGCCAAGCTCCGGCATATGAAAGGCCAGAATGCGGTCGCTTAAATTGTACTTCAGACTGTCTTCCAGCAGAATCCGGTCCCCATAAAGGGCTGTCACAATGTCCTGGTCCGGGAGCCAGAAGGCTTTCCCCTTCTTCTCCACATATTCCAGAATCTGCCGGACGGACTGCTCTTTTCTCAAAAGCTCCAGGTTCATCACCATCACGCCTGTATTGATATAGGGCAGATTTTCCTGCATGCCAAGCCGGAGACTGTTGATTCCGCTTAAAAGCTTCCGGGTATGGCTGCAGGCGATAAAAAGCCGGTCTTCCATGTCCCTGCCGTACAGTTCATCCATCGGACGGATAATCACGGTATCCGGGTCCAGATAGAGAATCCGCTCCAGAGAGTCCGGAAGAAAAAAGGAGGCCAGAATCCTGTAGTAAATGGTCTTCGGATATCCCGCCGGTTCCGGGAAACTGTGGAAAAATTCCGGGTCTACATAGAGGAAATGAAACCGGTTCTCCTCCTGCCCGGCAAACTTTTGGCGAAACGTTTCACACTCTTCCTCAGAAAAATCCGAGTGCAGAATATAGACGTCGTATCCTTCCTCCCGGGGAAACCGGAACACCGATTTCAGGCAGGTCTCCAAAAGCTTCTGATAGTTTCTGTCTACCGTAAACAGCAGATTCATTCGCGCTCCTCCTGTGCTTCCAGTATCTGCATAAATTCTTCCCCGGTAATGGTCTCATGGTCATAAAGGTATTTTGCCAGCTCATGGAGTTTGTCTTTGTTCTCCTCCAGAATCTGCCGGGCTTTCTGATGCTCCTGCTTTACAAGGGCCACTACCTTCTCGTCTATCTTCGTCTGGGTCTCTGCAGAGCAGGCAAGGGACGTATCTCCTCCCAGATACTGGTTGGTCACTGTTTCCAGGGCCACCATGTCGAACTCGTCGCTCATGCCGTACCGGGTAATCATGGCCCGGGCCAGTCTGGTCGCCTGTTCGATATCATTGGAGGCTCCGGTTGTAATCTCTCCGAAAATCATCTCTTCTGCCGCCCGGCCGCCTGCCAGGGTGGCAATCTTGTTTTCCATCTCTGTCCGGTTCATCAGAAAGTGCTCCTGCTCTTCCACCTGCATGGTATAGCCGAGGGCTCCGGACGTTCTGGGGATAATGGTAATCTTCTGTACCGGCGCCGAGTCGGACTGTTTTGCCGCCACCAGGGCGTGGCCGATTTCATGATAGGACACAATCAGCTTTTCCTTGTCGGACAGAAGCCGGTTCTTCTTCTGGTATCCGGCGATGACCGTCTCCACACTTTCCATCAGGTCTTCCTGGGTCGTCACACTGCTCTTTCTGCGGACTGCCCGCAGAGCCGCCTCATTGACAATATTGGCCAGTTCTGCTCCGGAAGCCCCGGAGGCCATTCTGGCAATGACGGAGAAGTCCACATTGTCCGCCAGTTTTATCTTCTTTCCATGCACCTCCAGGATTTCTTCCCGTCCTTTCAGGTCCGGAACGTCCACGGGAATCCGCCGGTCAAACCGCCCCGGTCTCAGCAGGGCCGGGTCCAGGGAATCCGACTGGTTGGTTGCCGCCAGGATAACGACGCCTTTTGTGGCGTCAAATCCGTCCATCTCGGTCAGCAGC
>DSTFC04002__coassemble_972_pt1 | contig 22567 bp, 19 predicted proteins | sample DSTFC04002__metabat2_high_PE_021 | metagenome-assembled genome bin DSTFC04002
ACTTTAAGAACCTGGTTATCCGTCCGCCGCTGGATTATTCCACAGCTATTGTAGCTCTTCAGAACGGGGAACTGGACATTGTTATGACCGTGCCCCAGAATCAGGTGGAAATTGTTGAGAATGACCCGAATCTGGTTGCATACAGTGCATCCGGCTGGAGCATGAAGTCCGTCATTATGCAGGGACCGAATTTCCAGAATGACCAGAATCTCCGGAAAGCAATTTTCTATGCTATTAATCGGGAAAATGCCATTGCTTATGACAATGCACCGGATGGAGCGACTCCCGGAAAGAATATGTATTCTGCCCGTATGATGGGAGACCTGGACGGCTTTATGGATATTGGGGGATATGACGTAGATCTTGCCAAGGAGTACCTTGCAAAATCAAATTATGACGGAAGAACACTGAAGATTACGATTACTGCTGATATGGCTGATATCGCCCAGTCTGTTCAGGAAGACCTGAAAGCGATTGGAATTACGACAGAAATCAACCAGCTGGATCAGAATGCATTTTCTGCGGCATTTGCAGATGGAAGCAGCGACATCACTTTCTCAAGCTGGGGCTGTGATTACGCGTCACTGGAGGAGCAGATGGGCTTCCATGCAGGAACCGGATATTATGGCGATATCGTTTATAACACACCGGAATTCGATCAGCTTCTGGCAGACATGGCAAATGAGTGGGATGACGACGCCAGGGAAGAGATGTGCAAAAAAGCCCTGGAAATGACCTGGGATTTTGCGAATATTGTTCCCATTTACGAAGATACGTTTACCAATGTTTACAGCGCAAGATTAGAGGGCGTTCAGGAAATCTGGTCGGCGACATATAATCTTTATCTCTATCAGTTATCTCTGAAAGAATAAACGATAACAGAGAGTTGTGTATGGGAAAACCTTATGCACGGATTTAAGAGGCAGGCAATGCCGCGGGAATTCCCGTGTCATTGCCTGCCTTTATCTGAACAGGAAATATGTGATTCAGGGAGGTATGGGCTTGATTTTAGTAAAAGGCGGAAATGTACATTTTCCAAAAGGAGAAACAAAAAAAGCAGATATCCTGATAGACGGGGACAGAATCCTTAAGACAGCAGGGGAGATAAAGGCAGAAGCAGAAGTAATTGATGCCTCCGGCTGTGAAGTGTTTCCGGGATTTATTCTCCCCGCAACCAGTGTGGGATTATACAATTATGCGGATTTGCGGTATACGGATTCAGATGAGAAATCCAGTCCGGTTAATGCGGACCTGCATGTCCGGTATGCGCTGGACCCGGTGGAAGTCCGGATGCAGGGATATGAAAAACACGGAATTACTGCATTTGGCGCAGTTCCAAATGAATCAGCACTAGTAGCCGGGCAGACGGGAGTTTATCACACGGCAGGAAGAAGCGCGGCAGACATGGCAATATCGGAAACAGTGGCTTTGAAGGTGAACTTTCTGCCGGGAGTAAAACGGACATTCGCGGCGCGTCATATGAGACCTATGACAAGAATGGGAATGACCGCGCTTTTACGAGAGGAATTTCAGAAAGCCGCCCGGCTGGGGAGCGGGGACCAGGAGTATAATCCGTCTGGTGAAGTTTTCCGGAAAGTACTGAACAGGGAACTTCCCCTGCTCTGTAGTGTACGGGAACATTTTGATATCGAAATCCTTCTGGACCTGCAGAAGGAGTTTGGATTCCGAATGATTCTGCTGGGAGCCTATCAGGCAGACAGATGTGCCGGAAGAATCCGGGAGGCAGGGGCATCCGTGCTTCTGGGAGATCTGCTGGACTGCAGCTTTGTTACTTATTATGATTCCGATATCCCTGCCCTGCTTGCCATGTCGGAGGACATTCCCATGGCTTTTTCCAACAACAGTTCGGGATATGAGGGACTGCTGTGGAGTGCGGAAAAGGCAGTAAGAAACGGCCTGGATGCAGAGAAAGCGATTGATATGCTGACGATAGAAACTGCAGAGATTCTGGGAGTCGCTGATAAGACCGGCTCAGTGGAGGCGGGGAAATACGCAGATATTTCCATATGGAGCGGACATCCTCTGAAATCTTATGCCGCACAGATTCAGGTGTGTATTACGGCAGGAAAAGTATGGAGGGCACAATCATGACAATGCTTATAAAAGGTTCTATGATTTATGACATGGAGGGAAATGCCCCCTGGGTCGGGGATATCTATATTGAAAACGGAAAAATTGCCCGGACCGGTGAAAAACTGGACGTACAGGCAGATGAGGTTATTGAGGCAGAAGGGCTGGTAGCCCTGCCAGGACTGGTGGACGCCCATTCTCATCTGGGCGGTTTTGATATGGTAAATACAGACAACTGTGATTTTAACGAGATGACAGACCCGGTGACGCCGGATGTGCGGGCGCTGGACGGATGCAACATCCATGATAAATGCTTTGGGGACGCCTGTAAAGGCGGTGTGACCACTATGTGCATCACTCCGGGAAGTGGAAATGCGGTCTGCGGTCTGGCTTTTATTGCAAAGACAGCGGGAAAAGCAGATATTCATGATCTGGTTATTCAGAATCCGGCGGCGCTGAAACTGGCCTTTGGAATGAACCCCATTGGTCAGTATGGCAGCAGGAACCAGATGCCCATGACACGGATGGGAGTCATCAAAGTCATGCGGGATACGTTCTGCCGGGCAAAGGAATACATGGAGAAAAAAGAGGCCGCAGGTGGAGACCCGGAAAAAATGCCGGAATTTGATGCCGGTATGGAGGCAGTTTCCCTGGCTTTAAGCCACCAGATTCCTTTAAAAATACACTGCGAGCAGTTTGATATGCTGACGGCTATAGAACTGGCAAAGGAATTTGGCTGTGAATATACGATTGAGCATGCCTGGGGCTCGGAACTTTATCTTTCCGAGCTGGTAGAAGGCGGCGGCGCAATTAACTACGGACCCGTGGGTGTTCCCACCGGGTTTGGAGAACTGACCCATGCAAATATAGCAGAGGTGAAGATGCTGGAGGACGCAGGCGCCCATGTTTCCATTATCACTGACTCCCCCATCTGTATGCCGGAGCTTCTTTACATACAGGCAGGCGAAGCGGTGCGGAAGGGACTTTCCCATGAAAGCGCGCTGAAAATGATAACCATCAATCCGGCAAAAACTCTGCATATTGACGACAGGGCAGGCTCCATTAAAGTGGGAAAGGACGGGGATATTGTTCTTTTTGACGGGGTGCCGGCGCTGGATGTGGCGGCAGGAGTGAAGTATACGATTATAGAAGGAAAGGTTGTTTATAAAGGATAGGCAGACAAGGAGAAAACGATGTCAAATACGAATCAGGAACTCTTGAAAATCAGCGGACTTAAAACAGTCATCAAAGTGAGGAACGGGGAAATCGTTCCGGTGGATGACGTAGACATCTGTGTGCCGCCCCACTCCACAGTGGGAATTGTGGGGGAATCCGGATGCGGGAAAAGTATGACGGCAATGTCCATTATGGGACTGCTTCCGAAAAATGTCCGGATTGCCTCAGGAAGTATCAATTTAAACGGGACAGAGCTGACCGGGCTTTCCCAGAAAGAAATGCGGAAAATTACCGGGGACAGAATGTCCATTATCTTTCAGGAACCCATGACCAGCCTGAATCCGGTTATCACTGCCGGAAAGCAGGTGCGGGAGGCCATTACGCTTCACAGAAAGGTCTCAAAAGATGAAGCAAAGAAAATGGTAATCGAAATGTTTAAAAGCGTAGGAATACCGGAACCGGAAAGGCGGTACAATTCGTATCCGCACGAACTTTCCGGCGGACTGCGTCAGCGTGTAATGATAGCCATGGCCATGGTCTGTGAACCGGAGCTGCTGATTGCAGATGAGCCCACCACCGCTCTGGACGTGACGGTAGAGGCGCAGATTCTGCATCTGATGCGGAAACTCCGGGACGAAAAAGACACATCCATTCTGATGATAACCCATAACCTGGGGGTTGTCGCGGAAATCTGCGATGTGGTTTACGTGATGTATGCCGGCCAGGTGGTGGAACACGCCGATGTATACGAAATATTCCGCAATCCGTGTCATCCCTACACCGAGGGACTGATGGATTCCCTTCCGACGGTAAACAGTAAGGAACGGCTGAAAAGTATCCCCGGAATTGTTCCGAAGCTGGATAATCTTCCGAAAGGGTGCAGACTGCATGACCGCTGTAAATATGCGACAGAACGGTGCCGGACGGAAATGCCGCCGTTATACGATATCGGAAATTCCCATACTGTGCGCTGTTTCAGGATGGAAGAAAAGGCAGGAGGTAAAACAGATGGCAGATAAGAAAATCCTTGTCAGCGCAAGAAAACTGACCAAAACCTTTAAGGTGAAAAACGGAACCGTAAAGGCGGTGGGCGGAGTAGACCTGGATATTTATAAGGGGGAAACGCTTGCCCTTGTAGGGGAGTCCGGCTGCGGGAAATCTACACTGGGAAGGCTCCTTTTGCGGCTGATTGAACCAACCTCCGGCGAGGTGATTTTTGACGGGAAGAATATAACCGCCATGAAAACCAGGGAGATGCGGCAGGTACGCCGGGAAATGCAGATTGTCTTTCAGGACCCCTATTCTTCCATTGATCCCAGATTTTCGGTAAAACGGATAATCGGGGAACCACTCAGGGCTTATAAGGTTTTCTCTTCCCGAAAGGAACAGGAGAACTACATTCGGGAGCTGGTAGAAAAAGTAGGAATTCACCAGGAGGACCTGGACCGGTATCCCCACCAGTTTTCCGGAGGGCAGAGACAGCGGATAGGGATTGCGAGAGCCCTTGCCCTGAAACCTCAGCTTATCGTATGTGATGAGCCGGTATCCGCACTGGACGTCAGTATTCAGGCCCAGACGCTGAACCTGCTGCATGATTTGCAGGAAGAATTTAAACTGACCTATCTTTTTATCTCACATGACCTTGCCGTTGTCCGGTATATTTCTGACAGGGTCTGCGTAATGTTTCTTGGAAAAATCTGTGAGATTGGGAATACGGAGGATATTTTTAAAAACCCGAAACATCCCTACACGTACTTCCTGCTGTCCTCCACACCGAAACCGGATCCTACGAAACGGAAAGAGGACCGGGAGATTCTCTCCGGAGAGGCGCCGAGTCCGGTAAATCCGCCGTCCGGATGCAGGTTCCATACCAGATGTCCTTACGCAAAGGAAATCTGCTCCAGAGAAGAACCGGAGCCAAGGATGATAGAGGGACGTCTGGTGGCTTGTCATTTTCCGATGAACGAAGCAGAAGCATAGGATTACCGTTTATTATTGACTGAATTGTCTTAAAATTGTAGTCGGGGACGGGTACGGGCTGGCCCGTACCCGTCCCCGACTACATGATTCCCCTTTTTTTGATTTTCCTCTTGCCATTTCCGGACAGATGAGGTAAGATTAAAATCACTCTAATTCAACTTTCAACTCTTTATATTTCAAAGATTTAGTGTCTGCGCGCGGGGGCGGTGCAGAGTACTTCGTGGTATTTTCGCCTTAAGAAAATCCATTTACTGTATGTGAAAAATGAAGGAGGAAAAATTTGATAAACAAAACAGAATATGCGGTATACCGTTTCCTGGACAAGAACGGCTACTGCCATATGGTCAGCGACTGTGTGCGGGGAGCCTCCCTGGCGCAGCTTGCGGCCGGAAAGGCCGTGCTGAAAAAGCAGCAGTTCTGGAACTGGGCGTCTGCGCTGTTTTTGCAGGCGGAGCAGTTTTATAAGTGGGAAGAGGGAGAAAGCTACGGCTGGTTTATGCCTTATGCAGTTATCGTGGCAGAAAACGGGGAGCTTCTGCTTCTGGACGTTCAGGAAGAGGGAAACGGGGAAATCCGCAGCATTATGGAAAAGAAGGCTGTCCGTTCCCTGTTTGTGCGGAAAGAGCGGGTTCTTACCCAGCATATGACGGCAGAGGATGATGCGTACGGCCTGGGAAAGACCCTGCAGTTCATGGCGGCAAAATTCCCGGTCAGTCCGGATTTTACACGGAAGGAAATCCGGGTACTGGAACGGATGATTGAAAAATGCACCGGGGGACAGGAACTGACAGCGGGACTTCTCAAAGAACTGAGAAAAGAAGTCCGTCGATGCCAGGAAAGACCTGCGCCGGGAAAACGAAGAAAGGCCGCGCTGGCAGCAGTTGCAGCCGCCGTTTCCCTGACAGCGGCAGTGACGGTTTTTGCGGCCTCCGGGACGGAAGAAAAGGCTCCGGAAAAGAAGCCTCCTGCTTCTGTGGAACAGGGATTAGGCGCTGTGAAAACGACGGAACCGGAAGCAGGTTCTTCCGGGGAGAACCGGGAGATGGAGCTGGCGCTTCTTTACTTGTATGCCCTGGAAAAGGAAGAGCCCGGCCTGGATTACCTGGAAGAGGCGGCTGGGCTGGAGGGAGCCGAAGGAGAGCTGGCGGACTGCTATGGAAGCATCTACCGGTACCTTCAGCGGACACAGATAAGTTTTGACGAAGAGGAACTGACAGAATTTCTGGAAAAGGGCGAAGAGACGCTGGAAGAAGTTCCAGTGAAAGAGGAACTGGCCTATCTGTACCGGCTCCCCTTTTTAAGAGGCTGGGCGCTGCTGGATACGGAGACAGCAGGAGAGCATATGGAAGCCCTGGGGGAAGAACTGACGGCAGAGGACCGGTGGGGACTGACAGAAGACCAGGAAAAAGAACTGCGGGAATATCTGGCAAAGGCCCGGGAACTTCTGGGTAACCGGGAGGGGGCCGCCAGAGAGTATGAGGCGCTGAAAGAAGGGGAAGAGAATCCGGAAGAACTGGAACAGATTTATCTGAAGCTGATGGAGCTTTATGCCCAGGAGGACAGGGAGTCGCTGTGGGAGACCTGCCGGGAGGCAGTAAAAGAACTTCCGGAATCCGGGACGCTCTGGCTTTCTTACATCCGGCTCCAGTGTGAGGATGAAGCGGTGGAGCGGGAACGCTGCGTGGAAACGGTGAAGGAGGCTCTGGCAGCAGTACCGGACCTGAAGGAGGATCCGGATTTTCAGAAACTCTGTCAGACCAGCGGGATTACTGTGGAAGGAGAGACAGTATGGGCAGAGGAAAAAAACTGATTCTGACAGTCCTGATTCTGCTGATGGCGTCCCTGGCCCAGGAGGTGTATGCGGGGACAGCTCAGGAGCCTGAAGCAGAGGAGACAATTCTGGACGAAACGGATACGAAGAAGCCGGAAACCGGCGAAGAAGAGGAGGAGAAGCCTGCTCTTCCAGCTCTCCTGGGGTATGAGTTTCTGTCTCCGGAAGCAGACGGGGAGAACGGCTATTATACCCGGTTTCCGGGAGGAAGCCTGGTGCAAAGAGACATCTGCCTGATTACCTCCTGGAAACTGCAGAAGCCGGACGGGACAGAGGAGACCGGTGAGCTTGCCGCAGAGAATCTGCAGAAAACCTGGGAGCCGGAGGCCATGGACGGTACCTGGAAGCTGGAGCTTACGGTACGGATGCGGGAAGGACTGGAGGAAACATACCAGGGAACTTATACGGAAGAAGAGCTGGCGCCCTGGAATAGGGAATTTTCCTGGCAGGTGGACGGTACGCCGCCAAAGCTGGAGATTCTGACCCCGGAACGGACAGAAGGGTGGTTTGGAGAGCCGGTTCTGGTGACGGCCCGGGCGGAAGATAAGGGAAGCGGCATGGAAGCGTTTGACGGGGGTGCGGGAAAGAAAACCTGGTCCAGTGGAAACGGAACAGAGCTCTCGTTTGTGGTATCGGAAGAATCATCCGGGAACCGTGCTGTGGCGGTATGGGCAGAGGCCAGGGACCTGGCGGGAAACCGGACACGGAAAGAGTTTTCTCTCCTGACAGACTGGACGCCGCCCCGGATATGGGCAGATGGGCCGGAAGCCTTTTCCGTGCTGGCAGAGGCGGCCGCCTTTTCCCTGCACCTGGAGGAGGCGAATACCCTGGGGGAAGTAGAGACGTCACTGTGGAAAAGGACGCCGGAAGGACAGGAAGAAAACGTGCCTCTGCCGGACTGGCAGGCAGGTGAGACCGGACCGGTGCTGGCATTTTCCCTGGAAACGGACGGAATATACCGGATACAGGTAAGAGCGAAAGACAGGGCAGGAAACCAGGCCTTCTGGGAGCGGCAGGTTACCGTGGACTGCACGGCTCCCGTCCTTTCTTATCCGCAGAATCTGGCAGGGCAGTATCTCCGGGAGTTTCAGTGGGATTACCGGGAGGATACGGTAGCAGAGGATATGACGGCCTGCGCCCTGCTGGTATACCTGGATGGAAGAATCTATCCTTCCGGACAGCGGGTACAGAAGGAAGGGGCACATCTGCTGGAGGTCCGGGCCCGGGACATGGCGGGAAACCAGACAGAACAGTCCGTTGCTTTTCAGATTGACCGTACCCCTCCGGTGATTCAGGTGCAGAATGCGCAGACCGGGGAAATCCTGCGCGATGGGGACCGGCTTACGGGGCGTCCGCGAATCACGGTCCGTACGGGAGACGGAAAAGACCTTTTGTATCTTGTGCAGATAAACGGGGAGGAGAAACTGCTCTCCCGCGGGCAGACCGTATGGACCGGCGAATTTTCAGAGGCCGGAGTCTATGAGATACTGGCCGAAGCAGCAGACCGGGCCGGAAACCGGCGTACCTGCCATCTGGGATTTCAGCTGGGAGAAGCCGGGGAAGAGGAAGACGGGGAAGAGCAGGATTCCCGGACAGAGAACGACGGGCAGGCTTCGCAGAAAGGGACAGGGAGAAGTGTCAAAGAGACAGAAAGCCCCGCCCTGGCAGAAAGCCGTATCAGAAAGCAGGTTTTCTGGACCGCCAGGCGGACGCTTACACTGCTTGCGGGACTTATCTGTGCAGGCGGGGCTGCTGCTGCCGTCTGTTTCGGCTGGAAACAGAACCGGCAGAAGGAAGACAGTTAAAGCATCATTCCCATCACATAAAGGTCGTAGTATTTCCCATCCAGAAGGGTAGAATTCAGCCGGCAGCCTTCTATCTGGAAGCCGAATTTCAGATAGAGGGAGACTGCGTTTACGTTGTCTGTACGGGTATCCAGGCTGAGGCGGGTTGTCACACCGTTGCCCCGGGCCCATTCTATCAGACGGCGAATCAGTTCGGAGCCGATTCCCTGGCTCTGGTACTTCTTTGCCACGACGATGCCCAGTTCGCCGTCATGGCGGCCTTTGATTTTATGGGTGGAACTGATGGTGGCGATACCGGCTATTTCCTCTCCGGCCATGGCAAGGAGCATGATATTGTTTGGATTGCCCTCCAGGCTGAGAATCGACTCTTTCTGAGCCGGAACGTCCAGGGGGTACGATAAGTAATTTCAGACATGACAATTCCTCCTTAAAAAATCACAGTGCCGCAGTCCGGTGCGGTACTGTAATCAGTTTAATATGAAAGGTGGGGAGATACAATCTTTTCTCCTGAAAAGGGAGGATGCCGGGTAACCGCTTCTGCGGTTCCCGGCATTTATTATGAAAAAGTTTATTCTATAGCAACTAAGTGCTGCGCCGTCTTTGTATATCAAAGTCTGTGTTTTCCTTTGATGATTTTAGTATATCCTTCACCTGTGAAGAAATCATGTTTAACAAATGAAAGATTTTTTAAAGATAAATGAACAAACTATGAACATCCCCCGGTTAGTGACGGAAGGCAAAATCCGGCAGTCCGTCTTTCATGGGTACGTCTACTTCTCCCTGAATCAGAGGGCGTGCGTAAGTGAGAAATTCGGGACTTACGTCGGAACCGTCGCAGGTAATCCATTCGGCAGGAACTGCTTTTTCTTTATTGCAGATTCCGGTTACGTCCGCCGTGCCGTATTCCAGTGTGTAGGGAACGTCGGAGGTCCGGCGGAAGGTAGTCATTTTTCCGGTCTCTCCGGCCAGGGCAGCCCAGACGGCCTGGCTTCCGGCATTGACTGCTTCTCTCAGATCCGTGGCGGAGAGGCAGGAGGAAGAACAGCGCTGGCAGACATTCAGTTCTACGGAGCGCACCTTGATTCCCAGTTTTTCTTTTACCAGATTTTCCAGATACTTTCCGGAGCCGGTGAGCATTTTGTGGCCGAAGCTGTCTACGCCCACATCGCTGGCAAGTTCACAGATAAAGGTTCCGTTTCCGTCGTTGATTCCTTCGGAAATGCACACAACCAGGTTGCGGGTGGTTTCCAGTTTCCGGCGCAGGCTGTCCAGGAATTTTTCTGTGTCAAAGGCTGTTTCCGGCAGGTAGATAAGCACCGGATTGTCTCCTTCAAATTTGCGGGCCAGCGCGGAAGCGGCCGTGAGCCATCCGGCGTGGCGCCCCATGATTTCAACGATGGTGACAGAAGGTTTGTTGTCATATACAGAAGCGTCGATGGCAATCTCCCGTACGGTGGACGCCACATATTTGGCGGCGCTTCCAAAGCCTGGGGTATGGTCGGTCTCCACCAGGTCGTTGTCAATGGTTTTGGGCACGCCGATGATACGGATATCGCTGCCGTGGTCCGCCGCATAGCGGGAAAGCTTGCTTACCGTATCCATGGAATCGTTTCCGCCGATGTAGAAGAAATAACCAATCTGGTTTTCTTCAAATTTCTGAAACAGTTCCGGGTAAACCGGGTCTGTCAGATCTTCCGGCAGTTTATAACGGCAGGAGCCCAGATAGGAACCCGGTGTGGTGCGGATTTTTTCCAGTTCTCCGTTTTCCGCCAGGGGAGCCATGTCCATCTGGCGTCCGTTTAAGAATCCTTCGATACCGTTTATCATTCCGATTACGTTTCCCGTCTCCGGGCTTTCCAGACCTGCCCGGACCACACCGTAGAGACTGCCGTTGATTACGGCAGTGGGTCCGCCGGACTGGCCGACTAATACATTTCGTTTCATATACATTCCTCCTGTAACATGGCTGGTTCCGGCGGTTTCTGAACCGCCCGGGACCGGCACTGCATTCACTATAACTATAACGGAAACCGGGACATCCCACAAGCAGAAAACACACAGAAAGCGAATTATTTCTTGGAAAACAGTAAAAAACAGGCTATAATGACAGTGAAAAAAAGCGAAAGGAACAAGTGACGATGAAGTACATTTCATTTGCAATTCCCTGCTATAATTCGGAAGCTTATATGGCGAATGCCATTGAGTCCGTCCTGAAAGGCGGAGAAGATGTGGAGATTATTGTTGTAAACGACGGCTCCCGGGACAAAACCTCCGAAATCGGACACCAGTATGCCGAGAAGTACCCGGATATTATCAAGGTGGTGGACAAGGAGAACGGAGGACACGGCGATGCGGTGAACAGCGGTCTTGCCAGTGCCACGGGCAAATATTTCAAGGTGGTGGACAGCGACGACTGGGTGGATGAGGATTCCCTTCACAGAATTCTGGATACGCTGCGCCGGTTTGAGCAGGAAAATGAGCAGGTGGACATGTTTGTCGCCAACTATGTATATGAAAAAGAGGGCGCGGCTCACAAAAAAGTTATCCGCTACACGAATGTGCTCCCCACGGAGCAGGTTTTCGGCTGGAATGACGTGGGGCATTTCCGGATGGACCAGTATATCCTGATGCATTCTGTCATTTACCGGACCGATTTCCTGAAGCTCTGCCAGCTGAAACTGCCCAAACACACCTTCTATGTGGATAATATCTATGTATACTATCCTCTGCCTTATGTGCGGAAGATGTATTATATGGACCTGGATTTTTACCGGTACTATATCGGGCGGGAGGACCAGTCCGTAAACGAGAAAGTCATGATAAGCCGGGTAGACCAGCAGATATTTGTGACCAAGAGTATGATAGACATGTATGATATGCGGAAGATTCCGAACAAAAAGCTGCGGTCCTATATGACCAATTATCTGGCGATTATGATGACGGTGTCTTCCATCCTTCTGATTCGGTCAAAGACGGAGGAAAACCTGGAAAAGAAGCAGGAACTCTGGAAGTATCTGAAGATGAACAATTATAAGACATACTGGAAAATCCGTTACGGCATTCTCGGGCAGACCATGAACCTGCCGGGAAAACCGGGAAGAAAGATATCTTCCCTGGCTTATACGGTGGCCAGACGGCTGATTGGATTCCAGTAGTTATAGATATAACCTATAAACAGCATAGAGAACATCGATTGGAATTAAAATCCGCTGTGTATTATAATAAGTAGCGTCAACACAGCGGAGGTATGAAGGTGTTTATTGATTTACACATGCATGAAAAAAATTTTTCAAAGGACAGTTTCCTGTCACTGGAGGAGATTGTCACTCTGGCCCAAAAGAGAGGGCTGGATGCAGTCTGCATTACGGACCACGACAGTATGGGACTTAAGGATGCAGCGGCGGAATACTCTGCAAAGACAGGGTTTCCTGTCTTTACGGGCATTGAGTATTATTCCCTGCAGGGGGATATTCTGGCCTTTGGAATTGACAGCTATCCACGGGAGAGGGTAGACGCCCAGACCTTCATTGATGATGTTCACAGCCAGGGCGGCGTGGTAATCAGCGCCCATCCTTTCCGGCATAACAGAAGGGGGCTGGAACAGAATCTGGATATTCTGAGAGATGTAGATGCAATAGAGATTCTGAACGGAAGCACACTGCCTGACGCCACGATGATGGCCGTCCGGTATGCAAAGAAATACGGTTTTGCCATTACGGGTGGCAGCGACTGCCATTATCCGGACAAGGTCGGAATCTGTGCGACCTGGTTTCCTGACGGGATAAAGACGACAAAGGACCTTGTACGGGCTGTCCGGAACAGGGAGTGCCGTCCGGCCTTTCATCAGGATTTTTCATACTTCCTCTGGGATATTGACCATTTACTTTTGTAGACAAGGGAGGAACAGTTATGAAAAGAAGATTTCTGGCGGTTCTGCTTGCGGCCACGATGGCATTTGCCCTGACAGCCTGCGGCGGAACGGAAGAAGAAAGCGGAAGCACGGATGGGGCGCAGACAGAAGAAAGTACAGACGCGGAATTAGAGGATACTCTGGTTGTGTATTCTACTCATCCGGAAGACATGCTGGAAGCGATTGCAGAAGATTTTACAGAAGAGACCGGTGTGGAGGTAGAATTTATTAACCTCAAGGGAGAGCTTGCAGACCGTGTAAGAAGTGAGAAGGACAATCCCCAGGCCGACGTTATGTTTGGCGGTGATACAGCTACCTATATGCTCCTTCAGGGAGAGGACTGCTTTGAGGCAACCGAACCTTCCTGGGCGGGCGAAGTGGACGATGCTTACAAAGATGCCGACGGATACTGGTACGGAACCTACAGAACACCCATGGTTCTCTTTTATAACAGCGATATTATGACGGCAGAGGAAGCCCCGAAGGACTGGTCAGACCTGGCGGACAGCGCCTATGCAGACCAGATTGTAACCCGGGATTCTCTTTCTTCATCCATGCGTTCCACTATCTGCGCTCTGGTTGCCCATTACAGTGCCACCGAGAGTGAAGACGCGGCATGGAATTATGTGGAAGGCCTGAGTGCAAATACCAGGAACTTCTATAACAGTGGAAGCATGATGTTCCAGGCAGTGGGAAGAGGCGAAGCCGCCGTTTCCATGGCTGTTATCAACGACGTACTGACCAACAGAGACGACAACGATATGCCTCTGGAGATGGTGATTCCGGAAAGCGGCGCCGTAGTCATTACCGACTGCATCGCAGCCATCAAGGATGCGCCCCATCCCAATGCGGCAGCAGCCTTTATTGAATTTGTAGGCAGCGAGACCGGACAGCTGATGACCGCAAACGATTTCAACCGTATGCCGGTTCTGGATTCTGTTCTTGCAGACTGCCCGGAATGGATGCAGACCGAATTTTCTGCTCTGGATGCAGACTGGAATGTTATCAGTGAAAATCAGTCTGACTGGCTGGAAAGATGGGAAACGGACTACGTGGACGCAGACAGAACCATCTCTGAATAAGACAAAATACAGAATGGATAATACAGAAGTAGTGGAGGGTATCCTCCACTACTTCGTGCATAAGGAAGACGAAAGAATAGTATGAATGATGTGATAATACAACAGATTTCCCACAGTTACGGAACAACAGAGGTGCTGAAGGGAATAGACCTGACGATAAAAGAGGGAGAATTTTTTACACTGCTTGGTCCATCCGGGTGCGGGAAGACGACCCTGCTGAGGATTCTGGCGGGGTTTATCCACCCCTCGAAGGGCCGGGTTTTTATCGGGGATACGGATATTACGGACTGGAAACCGGAGAAGCGGAATATGGGAATCGTGTTCCAGAACTATGCGCTGTTTCCGAATATGACCGTCCGGGACAATATCGCTTACGGCCTGAAAATCCGCAGAAGACCCAAAAAGGAAATTCAGGAGCAGTGTGCCTCTTACATGGAACTGACCGGTCTTCAGGAACTGGCGGACCGTAAGATACAGGAGCTTTCCGGCGGACAGCAGCAGCGGGTCGCCATTGCCCGGGCTCTTGTGATTCAGCCGCGGATGCTGCTTCTGGACGAGCCCATGTCCAATCTGGATGTGGCGCTCCGGGCAAAGATGCGGGAGGAAATCCGCGCCATTCAGCGAAAGACCGGGATTACCACGCTGTTCATTACCCATGACCAGCAGGAAGCGCTGTCTGTCTCTGACCGGATTGCCGTGATAAAGGACGGTCAGGTACTGCAGGCAGGCACCCCGAAAGATATCTACAACCATCCGGAAAATGGCTTTGTGGCAAATTTTGTGGGTACATCCAACCTGGTGGATGGGCCGGACGGCAAAACGGTGCTGGTGCGGCCGGAGCAGATGCGGCTTGACCGGAAACCGGGCGAAGGAAAACCGGTGAAGGTGACGGACGTAAAATTCCTGGGCGTGTACTATGAGTACAAAGCGGAGGCAGACGGGAGGGAATACCGGATTATCGAGAGCAACCCGGGAGACCGGGAAGAGGAGTGGAAGCCCGGAGATACCGGATACCTGAGTCTCAGATACAGAGGGGAGGCCGCAGATGAAAGCGAAGCGAAGTAAACACATGGGCCCCGCGCGGATTCTCTGGTACTGTGTGCTGGTGTTTCTGATACTGGGGTATATTGTGGTTCCCTTTTTCTATACCTTCCGTCAGGCGCTGGTGACAGACACCGGCTACGGACTGGACGTTTTCCTGGAGTACTTTTCCAACGAAAACCAGCTGCAGGTCGTTTCCAACACCGTACTGCTGGGATGCCTTTCTGTGGTGACCTGCGGAATCATCGGAATCATGCTGGCGCTTTACATGACCTTTCTGGCGGGAAGGTGGAAAAAAGTAACCCATATCCTGCTTTTAAGCCCCATGATGATTCCGGGAGTGATAACGGTTATCTCCTTTATTCAGATTTACGGTGAGAGCGGAATTCTGACGAAAGCACTGCAGTATATGCTGAGGCTGGAGGAAGCGCCGTTTCAGTTTCAGGGGCTGGGCGGGATTCTGTTTGTCATTACCTATACCCAGTATGTTTATTTTTACCTGAATGTGTACGTGGCCCTGAAATATGTGGATAATTCCAGTATTGAGGCGGCAAGGAGCATGGGAGCGTCCTGGCCACAGGTGTTCCGGGACGTTATCTGGCCGGTGATTCGTCCGGCTGTTCTGTCTTCTGTGGTGGTTACCTTTGCCTCCGGAGTCAGTTCCTTTTCGGCTCCAAACCTGATGGGCGGGGGATTTAAGGTACTGAGCACCCAGATTGTCCGCTCCAAGGCAAATAATCAGATGGCGCTGGCCTCGGTGCAGGTGGCGGTGCTCTTTGTCATCAGTGTAACGGTAATGCTTCTGATTCAGTACTACAGCAGGCGGTATCAGGTGGATACCGCGGACAGAGGAACGGAGGTAAAGCCGCTGGAAGGAAACCGCGGCGCGCTCTCTGCTGTCAGCAGAGTGGTTGTGCTTTTTCAGATTCTTCTGATTCTGCTTCCGATTGTGGTGATTATCTATCTTTCCTTTAATTCCACCAGTGCCATCATGCAGGAAATTTTTCCCCATGATTTTACACTGGAAAATTATCTGGCCATATTTGAGCGGCCCAGAGTGCTGAAGCCCCTTCTGAACAGCCTTGAGATGTCGCTGATGGCAGTGGCGGCAGGACTGGTGATTACGGTGCCGACGTCCTGGCTTATTGTAAAATGGAAAGGGAAGTTTCACGGCCTTTTGCGCCTGTTTCTCATGCTGCCCTGGACCATGCCGGACAGCGTGGTGGCCATTAACCTGATAAATGCCTTCAGCAGGGGGAGCATTTTCTCCTTTGGCGAAGCGCTGATAGGCGGGTTTTATATCGTGCCCATTGCCTATACCGTCACGGCGGTTCCCCTGCTTCTGAATTCTAATGAAGTGGCGGTTCAGGGGCTGAATGACAATCTGGAGGAGGCCTCAAAAAGTCTGGGCGCAAATATGTTCCAGACCTTTAAAAACGTGATTGTCCCCAACATTGCGTCGGGGATTCTGGCGGGCGGAGTTCTGGTTTTTATCCGGACTGTCGGAGAATATACCATGTCGGCTCTGCTGTACGGTGTATACAACCGGCCTATCTCCATTTCTATCGTGACGAATATGCAGGAATACCATATTGGCATATCCCTGGCCTACGGGGTGATTGTCATTGGAATCTGTTATATTGCTCTGGGAATTATTTTTAAACTGGATAAGAAGCGGTTTATGTAAAAAAGACTGTCCGGACTGCGGGCAGTCATTTTTTTTCGTAAAAAGAGATATATTTAAGGAAAGCGGTATTCGGAGGGACGGCCGGTGACGAATCAGAATGTGGAGAACCTGCTGAATCTGGCGCTGGACGCAACAGAAGAAGAACGGGAAAAATCCCTGGAGCTGGGGACAGGGTATCAGATTATTGAGAATGAATGGGATGTGATTGTGAAATATTCTGGCTCCCTGGCGGCAGTCAGGGAATTTGCGGTAAGTGTGACAGAACTGCGGAATGAATATGCCATTTTGCGGCTGAAGGAGGCGGATGTGGAACGGCTCTCTGAAATCCCGGAGGTGGAATACATCGAGAAGCCGAAGCGGCTGTTTTTTCAGACGGAGGCCGGAAGAAGGGCCTCCTGCACGGACCAGGTGCAGGATATTCGTTTTTTCCCGGAAGGAATTCTGGAGGGAAGGGGCGTCCTGGTAGCCGTGCTGGATTCGGGGATTGACTATGCCAGCCCGGATTTTCGGAATCCGGACGGTACCACCCGGATATACCGGCTCTGGGACCAGACCATTCCCGGCAGTCCGCCGGACGGGTATGCGTCCGGTACCGTGTACACAAAGGAGCAGATAGACGAGGCGCTGGCCAGTACGGAGCCGGGAGAACGGGAACGGCTGGTGCCGAGCCGGGACACTTCCGGGCACGGGACAGCAGTGGCTCAGATTGCCGCCGGAAATGGACGGGGGAGCGGACCGGAAGGCCGGGGCATGGCTCCGGAAAGTGAACTGCTGATTGTAAAACTGGGGGTCCCGGAAGCAGAGGGGTTTCCCCGGACCACAGAGCTGATGACGGCGCTGAATTATGCGGTGGAGGAGGCGCTGAAGAGGCGCATGCCCCTGGCCGTCAACATCAGTATCGGGAACAATTACGGCTCTCATGACGGGACCTCCCTTCTGGAGCGGTTTATTGACGATATCTCCAATTTATGGAAAAGCGTTATCTGTATCGGAAGCGGCAACGAAGGGGCGGCCGCCGGACATACTTCCGGAAGGCTCGCCCAGGGGGAACGCCGGCAGATTCCGTTCGCCGTTCAGGAGAACCAGATGGCCCTCAGTGTACAGATATGGAAAAACTATGCCGACGACATTCAGATTGCCGTGACTGCGCCCTCGGGCGCGCGGGTGGGGCCGGTCTCCCAGGTGCTGGGGCCCCAGAGGTTTCGTATCGGGCAGACCGAGATTCTTCTGTATTACGGAAAACCCGGGCCGTACAGTACGGTCCAGGAAATCTATCTGGATTTTCTTCCGGTGGGAGAATTTGTAGGAAGCGGCGTCTGGAATATCGAACTGACGGCTCTGCGGACGGTGCAGGGAACTTATGACATGTGGCTTCCCTCTTCTGCAGTGCTGAATGCGGGAACAGGATTTCTTTATCCGGAGCCGGACACTACGCTTACCATTCCTTCTACGGCGTCCCGGGTCATTACAGTAGGCGCCTACAATGCGGCCACCCTTACTTATGCGGATTTTTCCGGAAGGGGATACACCCGTCAGGGGGGAACGGTCAAACCGGATATCGTAGCGCCGGGGGTGGATGTGACGGTGACAGCTCCGGGCGGGAGCCGGACCGTGGTAAGCGGCACCTCTTTTGCTACGCCTTTTGCCACCGGCGGGGCTGCTCTTCTCATGGAATGGGGAATTGTCAGAGGGAATGATCCTTTCCTTTACGGGGAAAAGGTGAAAGCCTATTTTCAGGGAGGGGCAGGCAGGCTTCCCGGTTTTTCGGTCTATCCCAACCGGCAGACCGGATACGGGACGCTCTGTGTCAGAGACAGTATCCCGGTGTAAAAGGAAGAATACGGGAATGCTTTACAAAACAAAAGCGCCGGGGTACAATGGGGTTAGGCAGATTCACAAGAGAGGAGACGAATGAATGGTTGAAAAAGGGATTGTATATGGAAGATTTCAGATTCTGCATTTCAAACATCTGGAGTATTTTCTGGCGGCCAAAATGCGCTGCCGGAAGCTGTATATAGGAATTATGGTTCCGGATTCTTCTTATCTGGAGGAAGAGGAGCCTATGAGTGAACTGGAGCGGGACCCCTGGAAAGAACCGAAGACCGTGGATTACCGGGTGCGGAAGGGAGCAAATCCGCTGACCTACATTGAGCGGTACGAGATGGTGAGGGACGCCATTTTAAGTTTCGGCGTGCCCCGGGAAGAGTTTGAGATAGTGCCCTTCCCGCTGGAAAAACCGGAACTTCTGCGGGAGTATGTGCCCGGAGACGCCACCTGCTTTCTGAGTATCTGTGATGACTGGACCCGGAAGAATCAGGAGAAACTGGAAGAACTGGGATTTCAGACGGAAGTGCTCTGGAACCGGAATCCGGAGGAAAAGGGAACCACCGGAACCCAGGTAAGACAGCGTATCCTGGCGGGAGAGAAGTGGAGCGACCTGGTTCCCAGAACGGTATATGAATACATTCTGGACCACGGGATTGACGACAGGATTAAGTATACGAAATAGAATTTCTGGCGGCAGAAAAGCCAGGCTCTGAAAAAGGGCCTGGCTTTTTTTCGCTGTCCGCAAAGTTAGCGGATAATGGTTCCGTTTCTTCCTTTCAGACTTTCCTTTAAGCTGTCCAGGGAAGTAATCAGGGCGCTCCGTCCTTCCCGTTTCTCAATGAAGGCAACAGAAGCCTGGAACTTGGGCAGCATATTGTAAATGCCGAAATGTCCCTCTTCCATGTACTGTTTTGCCTGCTCTACGGTAATCTCGCCCAGTTTTTCTTCGGCTTCCGTATCCAGATTGATACGGACCTTGTCCACGCTGGTGAGAATAAACAGTTCATCCGCGTCAATCTGCTCTGCCAGCTTTCCGGCGGTAAGGTCTTTTTCAATCACGGCGCTGGCGCCTTTCAGGTGATTGTTCTGCTGGAGAACGGGAATGCCGCCTCCGCCGCAGGCGATTACAACTTGTCCGGCGTCCACCAGGGCCCGGATGGCGTCAATCTCCACAATGTCCACCGGATTGGGGGAAGCCACGACACGGCGGAATCCCTGACCGGGTACCTCTACCACGTAGTTTCCTTTCTTTCTCTCGGCAGCAGCGTCTTCTGCGTTCATAATACGGCCCAGTACCTTGGTGGGGGTGTAGAACGCTTCGTCATAGGGGTCTACCGTCACCTGGGTAATGAGGGTGCTGACGGTGCGGAAAATTCCCCGGTTCAGCAGTTCTTCCCGGATGGCGTTCTGCAGGTCATATCCGATATATCCCTGGGACATGGCGGAGCAGACCGACATAGGCGCTGCTGTGTATTCCTCGTGGAGCTTTCCGAATTCATTCATCGCTGTGTGAATCATTCCAAGCTGGGGAGCGTTGCTGTGTGTGATAATTACCTGATACCCTTCTTCTATTAAATCGGCAATGGAAACAGCGGTTTTCTTTACCGCTACCATCTGCTCCGGAAGGGTCGTCCCCAGGGCCCGGTGTCCAAGAGCGACAACTACTTTTTTCTTCATAATCCATACCTCGGTTTCTGCATAATACTCAGGACCCGCCAAAGCGGGTCCCGGGCGGGAGTCCTTCCCATCTGATATACAGAAATTATAGTATTTTTCCGGACAAATTGCAATGTATAATTTATGGTTCAGACAGGCAGGACGCCAGGGATTTTATGTATTCCAGAGCCAGCTTCTGAACCCGGGGCGGCAGGCAGGAGACTGTGACTGCGATTTCCTGGGCTGTCCCGCCGGTCGTGTCAGTAAGAAGCAGGTCGTAGAGAATTGCCTGAAGGCCCACATCCAGGGCGCTGGCTATCTTGCAAAGGCATTCCAGACTGGGCGTGGAGTTCCCGGTCTCCACCCGGCTGATATAGCTGGGAGAAAGGCTGACGGATTCGGCAAGCTGTTCCTGGGTAAGTCCCTGCGTTTTGCGGATGTTCCTGATACGCATTCCGATTTTCTGGTTTACGGGTGTTTCCATGCTGAATCCTCCTTTGCCTTCTGAATACCATGATTTTATCAGTTCCAGAAAACAAAATGAATTCACTGAGATGCAGGAAACTTTACTCACATGCAGGAAAACTTTACTGAAATGTCACCTGGATGCTGCAGATTTCGCTTGTGGTTCCCAGACGCATATTGGGGCCGAAGACTCCCACACCGGAGGTGACAATGCTGTGCATGCCGTCTTTTTCCAGATAACCGCAGGGATTTTCCCAGAGGAAGGGCATCACCAGGTTGCCGGGGAAGGTCTGGCCGTTATGTGTGTGACCGCTTAAGTCCACGTCAGCTCCTGCCCGGGCCAGTTCTGCCAGTTCCTCCGGCTCGTGGTCCAGAACCAGAACGGGCTTTGTCAGGTCCAGATTTTCCAGCAGTTCTTCCGGGGTCTGCCGGACGGTAATCCCGCGACCGGGCTTTTTGGAATCCGCCCGTCCGCAGAGGTAAAAGGCGTCGTCAATGAGGACGGTTTCGTCCCGCAGAAGGGTAATTCCTGCCTCTTCCAGAAGCTGGTCCATTCTGGGGTCGCTGGCCTTTTCGCCCTCCTGGGGAAAGGTGAAGCCAGCCAGGATTTTTTCAGAGACGTCGTGGTTGCCGTAGCAGGCGTAGACGCCGTACCGGCTCTGGATGCTGCCCAGAATAGCGGCCAGCTCTTCGGGATTATCCAGCGCCTCATATTCGTTGTCGAAAATATCTCCGGCCAGGACCACCAGATCCGGCTGCAGGACATTGATTTCTTCCACCATCGTCCGCATTCGTCCGCAGCCCGTGTTATAGCCGATGTGCAGGTCGGCGGCCAGGACGACCTGAAGAGAATCCAGTCCTTTCACAGGTTTGTCCACGGTGATTTCGTACCGGGTTGTCCGCAGAAGGAGGGCGCTTACGATGCCTGCGCCGCTCAGAATCAGGGTCAGCCCCAGACAGAGGGCGCCGGCAGCCCGGAGGCCGGGAAGGGAAATCCGGGAGCCGGGATGCTTTCTGCGTTTGTAAAAGAGCCGGACAAGCAGTCCGGCAAGCTCGGCCGCTGCCAGAACCAGAACGGCATAGAGAAAGACGCCCAGCCAGTAGTTGGCAAAAAGCTGCATAATCCGCCGGAAGCCGCCGGAGGGCAGCAGGAATGCAGTCAGCGGAGAGACGCAAAGAAAGAGATACAGAAGGCCTGTGACAAGGCGGATGCCTTTTTTCCGGAAAAAGGGACTAAGCAGGCCGAGCCACTGCAGCAGGCGCCAGAACACCCAGACGCAGGCCAGAAGGTAAAGGGGGGAAAGATATATGGCAATCATGGGAACCTCCTACAGTCTGACCATGGTGAAGGAGTGGCCGGAAGCCTTTACAAAACGCAGAATATCCTTCGTCCGGATTTTCAGGCTGGATGTATTGACGCAGGGATGACAGCCCAGATACTCCTGCTTCAGCAGATCTTCGTCAATGAGCAGATCCACGTTTTCATCCCTGTCGTTCATCAGCCCCAGCACGCTGACGGAGCCTGGAGTGATATCCAGAAATTCTTCCATATATTCCGGCTCGGCAAAGGACAGACGGGCTACGCCTAGCTGATGGGAAAGGTCCCGTGTGATAAAGGGCTTGTCACCGGGCATCATCAGCAGGAAAAAGGTGGTTTTCTTCCGGTTGCAGAGAAACAGATTTTTGCAGACGGGAACCTGCAGTTCTTCCTCCACACCCTGACAGTCTTCAATGGTATTGGCAGCATCGTGGTCGATTCCCTCGTAGGGAATGCCCAGCTTATCCAGATAGTCGTAAACCCGCGCCTCTTTGGGCAGACGGTTCTGACAGTCCGGTTTTGCGGTAAAATGTATGGTACTGATATGCATAATTTACGCCTCCCTGAAAATTTGATATACTGATAACGTATCTTTTGTTTCCTGTACGTTTTATCCTATCATACCATGTATTTCTTACGTTGCAAGAAAGTTTCTTTTAAGAAAACAGAAGAATTTTATGAAGAAAATGCATATGCTG
>DSTFC04002__coassemble_980_pt1 | contig 22100 bp, 23 predicted proteins | sample DSTFC04002__metabat2_high_PE_021 | metagenome-assembled genome bin DSTFC04002
TACAGCCCTTTTTCAGACTGCAAAAAAATGGGCGAAGGAAAAAGGTGGCCGAAAACTCTATATATCGGCGCATTCATCTGTGGAAAGTCAGGCATTCTATAAGAAAATGGGGTGCGTGGAGGCGAAACAGTACAGCCAGAAACACGTGGATAAAGAACCGACGGACTGCCAGCTTGAGGTAGAACTATAAACAGAAGAGGACGAAAAGGAAGGAACGGTATAATTGAGGCAGCAGGAGGGAAGGAAAAGGAGAATGAATTTAAAGGAACTCTGCGGCAAAATAGGAATGGATAAAGAAGTACAGAAGCAGGTGTCAGGCATAAAACCAGACATTCCGGAAGAACTGCTTAAGGAACTTACAGAGGAGGAAAAAGCAGAAAAGGCGTATCACAAATTGCTTCCCTTATGTAAAAAAGAAATAAGAGGACTCGATATGCTTGCATATATGCTTTATGCAGCCTTAAATACCAGAGAGAAGTATCGCAAAATGGGAATTGAAGAAACGGTGTTTTTGAAGACGATGTCCTGCTTTTCCAGATTTGTTAATGAATATCAGTCTAGTTATGGAGTTTATGGTTTTGACCGGGGGTGGTGGACCTGGAGACAGTTATCTATGACTTTGTTCCGAGTGGGAGAACTAGAATATGAATTCAAAAAAGGAGAGAAGAAAATCTTCCTTCATGTTCCATCGGATGCAGACATTCGTATCTCATTATGTAGAAACTCTGTGGAAGATTTTCATAAATTTACCGGGATTTTTTTCTCTGAAATGGAAAACTGGCCCGTAGTCATGGAATCCTGGTTACTTTCGCCTTCGTTAAAATATCTTCTTGATAAAAATTCCAAAATCATACAGTTTGGAGATTGTTTTCAGGTGGAAGCATGGGATAAAGATGATACGGAGTTCCTTCAGTGGGTTTACGGACGAAAAGATGTTGCGTATCAAAATCTGCCTGAATCTACAACCTTGCAGAAAAATATGAAGCGTTATCTTCAGGAAGGTAAAAAAGTAGGGACTGCAACGGGTTATTTGCTTGCTTTTCAGGAGGAGAGGTAGAACTGTAAACAGAAGAGAAAAAAATTTTACATTGCATGTGACAAAATATAATTTTCAAACAAAGTTGAACAGGATTTACGAATGTTGTATAATGGAATCATCGAAAAATTCGAAGTATCAAGGTGGAGTTTTCAGTAAAAGATATTTGATATCTTAAATCTGATATATACTTGCTTCTAAAAACACTTCGGGAAAGGAAAAAGCTGAAATCCAAATCCAGTATAAACAGAATAAACAGCAAGAAAATAGAAAGAAAGGAGCGGGTGTATTGTGGAGATACAGTTGCAGGAACTGATTGACCAGATTAAAAAAGACGGCGTAGAAACAGCGGAAGCCCAGGCGGAATCCATTCTTAATTCTGCGAAGGCCGAAGCTGAGGAAATTGTTGCCAGGGCTCAGGCCCAGGCGGATAAAATATTGCTTGACGCCAAAAACGAGAACGACAGGATAGTAAAATCCGGGGAGGAGGCTATTCGCCAGGCCGGCAGGAATCTGCTGATTTCTTTCCGGGACAGTGTTTCCAGGGAGCTGAGCGCGATTGTCAGGGAAAATGTTTCCGATGTCTATTCCTCCGACGCATTATCGAAGATTATCGTAAGTGCCGTGGAAAGCTGGGCAGCGAAACCGGATGCCGACGATTTGTCCGTGATTTTAAACAGTAACGAACTGGAAGCGCTGGAAAAGAACGCGATTGCAGAACTGAATGAGAAGATGAGAAAAGGGGTTACATTAAAGGCCAGCGACAGTTTTGACGGCGGTTTTCGCATTGCCGAAAAGGACGGCCAGGTATATTACGACTATTCTACGGAAGCGGTTGTCGAAATGCTGTCCAACTATCTGAACCCTAAGGTGACGGAAATTATGAAAGAGGCTTAAAGTTATGGCTGAATATTATCTGATAGCACAATTGCCTTCCCTGGACGGACTGGGAGACAATATGCCCATTCCGATTACAGAGGAGCGGTTCTTAGAGCTTTGCAGCCGGTTTCTGGGGAAAAAGGCACAGGACGAGCTTGGCAGAATATCTCTTGTTCCATCGAAAGACGGCGAAAAGACGGGGTCCAAGCTGCTCAAAGCCTGGAATGAGAGAGAGCGAAGCCTGCGGTTTGCCCTTGGTAAGATTCGTGCTGAAAAAATGAAGAAGCAGTTTGATACACAAGACAGAATATTTCCTGAGGAACTTTTGCAGACGGCCCGTACGGCAGTGGAGATGGAAAGCCCTATGGAAGCGGAAACCTTTCTGAATCAGTACCGTCTGGATTTTTTAGAGACACTCAGACCAGTGGATACATTTGCGCTGGATTATGTTTTTTATTACTGGATTAAACTGAAACTGCTTTTGCGTATCAGACAGTTTGATGCAGACGAAGGAAGAGCTGCATACAATAGTATTTATCGCTCCATCATGAGCAAAGATAAGCAGGAGGTTATGCAATGACCGAAAATAAAGGCAAGGTTGTAGGTATTAACGGAAATATGGTATCTGTGGAATTCACCGGTAATGTTTCCATGAATGAAATCTGTTTTGTCAGAGTAGATGATGAGACGACGCTCAAAAGCGAAGTAATTCGTATCAGAGGAAACATCGCGCAGATACAGGTTTATGAAATGACGAACGGCATCCAGTGCGGGGATGAGGTGGTTTTTACCGGTGAAATGCTGTCAGCTCAGCTGGGTCCCGGACTTCTGGGGCAGGTGTACGACGGGCTCCAGAATCCGCTTCCGATACTGGCGCAGCAGGCAGGATGGTTTCTGGAACGCGGCGTTTACGCGGACGGGCTGAATGTGGAGAAGAAATGGGCCTTCACCCCCACTGTCAAAGCCGGCGAAAAACTGCGTGCCGGCGAGTACATCGGAACGGTTCCGGAAGGACCTTTTACGCACAAAATATTTGTTCCTTTTTATCTTTCCGGCAGTTACACGTTAAAATCTATTGTGGAACCGGGGGATTATACAGTAAAAGAGACGATTGCAGTTCTGACAGACGAACGGGGAAGGGAAATCCCGGTTTCCATGTCTTTCAACTGGCCGGTAAAGCGGGCCGTAAACTGCTACAGTGAACGGCTGGCGCCGACAGAGACAATGGAGACAAAGGTGCGTCTGATTGATTCCTTTTTCCCTGTGGCCAAGGGCGGCACCTACTGTATTCCCGGACCTTTCGGCGCAGGAAAGACGGTGCTGCAGCACACCACTTCCAAATATGCGGATGTGGATATCGTGATTATCGCCGCCTGCGGAGAACGTGCCGGTGAGGTGGTGGAGACACTGACGGAATTTCCGGAACTTACAGATCCCAGGACGGGCCGTTCTCTGATGGAGCGGACGATTATTATCTGTAATACTTCCTCCATGCCGGTGGCTTCCCGTGAAGCGTCTGTCTATACTTCGGTGACCCTCGCGGAATACTATCGCCAGATGGGGCTGAATGTTCTGCTTCTGGCAGATTCCACATCCCGCTGGGCCCAGGCGCTTCGGGAAATGTCCGGCCGTCTGGAAGAGATACCGGGAGAAGAGGCATTCCCGGCCTATCTGGAATCTTATATTGCTGCATTCTATGAGAGGGCAGGACGTGTCCGCCTTCCGGATGGAAGCATTGGTTCTGTTACCATCGGGGGTACGGTATCCCCTGCGGGCGGTAACTTTGAAGAGCCTGTTACCCAGGCCACACTAAAGGTAGTGGGCGCGTTCCACGGACTGTCCAGGGAACGCTCTGACGCAAGAAAATACCCAGCCATCGATCCGCTGATTTCCTGGTCCAAGTACAAGGGTGTTATTGATGCAGAAAAATCAGCGTTCTGCAGGGATATTCTCTTACGCGGTGTTGAGGTGGGCTCCATGATGAAGGTGGTAGGCGAGGAAGGCACAAGCCTTGCTGACTATATCATTTATCTGAAATCCGATATGCTGGATGCGGTTTATCTTCAGCAGAACTCTTTTGATTTGGTGGATGCAAACTGCGGCAGGGAGCGTCAGCGCTATGTTACGGATAAGCTGATACGCCTTCTGGGCAGTGAGTATGCGCTGGATGACAAAGACACGGCCCGCAGCTTTTTCAACCGGATGCGGCAGAAATTTATAGACTGGAACTACACGGAATTCGAGAGTGAGATATTTCAAAAGACGGAGGCCGAAATTGACGCGATGTATGCGCAGGGCCAGGGGAAAATGAACCGCGAAGCGGAACTTTTATTAGAAGGCGGTGAGTAGAGTATGAACAAGGTATTTAACAGAATTGAATCTATTACCGGCAACGTGATTACCGTAAGGGCCAGTGATGTCAGATACAATGAACTGGCTCAGGTTAATACGCGGTTTGAGAAATCTCTTGCGCAGGTCAACAAGATTGACGGGGATCTGGTCTCTCTTCAGGTGTTTGCCGGAGGAAAGGGGATTTCCACAGGCGACGAGGTCCGCTTCCTGGGACATGAGATGCGCGTATCCTTCAGCGAGGATCTGCTGGGGCGTATCTTCAACGGCTCCGGTGAACCGATTGACAAGGGGCCTGCGCTTACCGATAATATGATACCTATCGGAAGGCCGTCGGTAAATCCGACGAAACGTATTCTTGCCAATCGGATGATGCGGACCAATATTCCTATGATTGATATGTTTAACACACTGGTTGTTTCACAGAAGCTTCCTATTTTCTCCATTTCCGGAGAACCATACAATGAACTTCTGGCCCGGATTGCCCTGCAGGCCGAAGCCGATGTGATTGTGCTTGGAGGCATGGGCCTGAAATACGATGATTTTCTTTATTTTAAAGAACAGCTTTCCAATGGCGGGGCGCTGAGCAAAACCGTGATGTTTATCCACACCGCTGCCGACCCTACGGTAGAATGTATGATGATTCCGGATATGTCTCTGGCAGTTGCGGAACAGTTTGCTCTTCAGGACAAGGATGTGCTGGTGCTTCTCACGGATATGACCAATTTTGCCGATGCCATGAAGGAGATTGCCATCACGCAGGAGCAGGTACCTTCCAACCGGGGATATCCCGGAGACCTTTACTCTCAGCTTGCTTCCCGTTATGAAAAAGCGGTCGACTTTGATGGCTCAGGCTCTGTAACCGTACTGGCTGTCACGACCATGCCGGGTGATGATGTCACACATCCGGTGCCGGATAATACCGGTTATATCACAGAAGGACAGTATTATTTAAAAGACGGACATATTGAGCCCTTCGGTTCGCTCTCCCGTCTGAAACAGAATGTAAACGGGAAAACCCGCAAAGACCACAGAGCACTTATGGACGCCATGATTCGACTGTATTCTTCTTATAAAGAGACCCTGGAAAAGAAGAGCATGGGCTTTTCCATGAGCCGCTGGGATGAAAAGCTGCTGAAATACGGCAGGCTGTTTGAGGATAAGCTTATGAATTTGTCGGTAAATCTCTCTTTGGAGGCGTCTCTGGATCTTGGATGGGAAATTCTGGCTGACTGTTTTGAGAAAGATGAAACCGGAATCAAGTCAGACCTTACGGATGAGTTCTGGCCTGTCGGTTAAGGGGGGCAGTCAATTTGGCAAAGATTAAACTGACAAAAAACGAGTTGAAAGTTCAAAAAGATGCTCTCAAAATGTACCAGAGATATCTGCCCACGCTGACCTTGAAAAAGCAGCAGCTCCAGGCGGAGATTCGTGCCATTGAAGCGGAGGCGGCTGCGGTAAGAAAGGAAAAAAAGAATCTGGAAAAAGATTTCGACTCCTGGATTGCTGTCTTCAGCGAGAAGGAGGCCTTCCCCGAGGGGATTATTACGGTGAGCAATATCCGGAAAGGGATTGGAAATATTGCCGGTGTTGCCATTCCCACCTTTGAGGGCGCGGATTTTTCCCGGGGAGATTATGATTTTTATGAGACTCCTCTCTGGGTGGATATCGCTGCCAGCCACATGGAAAAGGCAATGCTTCTTGATTTGAAGGCAGAAGTGCTGGATGAACAGGTCAGACTTCTGGGAAGAGAACTCCTTGTGACGTCACAGAGAGTGAACCTTTTTGAAAAGGTAAAAATCCCCGAGACGCAGGAAAACATTAAAAAAATTTCCATTTATATGTCGGACCAGCAGGTAAACGCTGTCGTCCGCTCCAAAATATCAAAACACAAGCTGGCTCTTCGTGATGCCAGTGCTTCCGAAAAGGAGGTGTGTTCGTCATGATTGTGCCTATGAAAAAGGTTTCCCTCATTATCCGGGGGGACCGGAAAGAAGAGACGCTGAATAAACTCCGCAGCCTGGGAATTCTCCATATTGAAATCCTGGAGGGCAGGGGGAAAAAGCTGGAGGAGCTGAAGGAAAAGATTTCTTTGCTGGAACGTACGGTATTCCTTCTGGAAGAAAAGAAGCCGAAGGACACTAAGCCCAGAGAGGCCACCGTCCAGGAGGCGATTTCCATCGCCGAAAAGGTTCAGGCTCTCGCAGAAGAAAGAAAAGAGTGTTCCGCGGAACATGCAGCTCTTACGGCAGAGATTGAACGTTTCGCCGACTGGGGCGATATTGACCCCGAAAGCCTTGCGGAGCTTTCCCGGGAAGGCATAGAGCTTTCTTTTTATGAGACGTCAAAATCAGAGTATGAAACTCTGGGGGACAGCGTGAAGACGCTGCCGCTGGCGGAAACAAAAGCTTCCGTGAAATTTATGATTATCAAAACGGGAGCCGAAGGAGAAGAAGAGGTTCTCGCCGCGCTGAATAAATTTCAGCTGGTGATGCCCCGGGAGTCAACCGGAAAGTTAAAGGAAAAACAGGCCGCACTGGCCCGCCGGCTGGAAGAAATCGATGGGGCGGCTGCTTCTGACGCATGTTATATCGACAGTATGAAAAAGGCGGTCAGGGCATGCGAAAAAGATGTGGAATTTGAGGTTTACCGTACCGGTATGGAGGACGAAACCTTATCGGCCGATGGAAAGAGCGAAGTTTCCATTGCTTACTTTACCGGATATGTTGAGGCAGAAAATGTGGACCGGATAAAGACTGCCGCAAAAGACAATTCCTGGGGGCTTCTTGTGGAGGAGCCTACGGAAGAAGACAATGTACCGACAAAGCTGAAAAATAATAGATTTGTAAGTCTGATATATCCGCTGACGGACTTTCTGGGTACCGTGCCCGGCTACTTTGAATATGATATTTCCGGATGGTTTTTGGGATTTATCCTCATATTCTTTGGAATCATCTTCGGTGACGGCGGATACGGACTGCTGATTCTGGCCATAGCGCTCGTGCCGATTATAAAGGCATATAAAGCGAAGAAACCAGTTTCTCCGGCATTTTTGCTGATGGCTCTTATGGGCCTGACGACCATCCTCTGGGGAACGCTTACCTGCTCCTGGTTTGGTATCACTCCGGAGCGGCTGCCGGGCTGGCTGAGGTCTTTGTCCATACCGGTGATTTCCAGCGTTTATGCCGATAAAATATGGTATCCTTTCTGGATGACGGAACAGATGGGAGACGGACTTACGAAAGAGCAGAATGTGCAGATATTCTGTTTTACCCTGGCACTTGTCCAGCTGTCAGCGGCCCATGTACTGGCAGCCATTCGCCACAGAAAGACCCTGAAGGCGATAGGGGATATCGGGTCGCTCATGCAGCTGATTGGCATGTTTTATGTGGTGCTCAGCCTGGTAGTCAATGCAAATGTTTTCAGCTTTGGCCTGGTAATTGCAGGAATTCCTATAGGCCTTGTCGCAGTCGTGTTTGTCGCGGTCGGATTTGTACTGAACTTTGTGTTCGGAAACTACGAAGGAAGCATTGTGAAGTCCATCGTTGCAAGCCTTGCAGATATCGTTTCGATGCTGCTTGGCGTCGTAAACGTGTTTGCCGATATTGTTTCCTATATCAGGCTCTGGGCAGTCGCGCTTGCCGGCTCGGCGATTTCAGCGACAGTAAATGAGCTGGCCGGCCCGCTGTTTGGCAGGTTTGTATTTATCCTGTTTGCCATTTTTATTCTGGTGTTCGGTCATGGACTCAATATGATATTAAATGTTTTGTCTGTGATTGTTCACGGAATCAGACTGAACACCCTGGAATTTTCCAGTCATCTGGATATGTCCTGGAGCGGTCATAAATTTCAACCATTTAAAAAAGAAATCAGTTTATAAAAGGAGGTACATTATCATGAATTTAGGATTATTGGGAGCATCACTGGTTATGGGGATTTCGGCAATCGGTTCCGGCATTGGCGTCGGTATTTCCGGCAAGGCGGCCATCGGCGCGTGGAAGAAATGCTATATGAGCAATAAAGCAGCGCCGTTCGTGCTTACCGTTTTTGCCGGCGCGCCCCTGACACAGACTATCTATGGTTTCCTGTTAATGCAGCAGCTGATGGCTTCCAGCGCGGATCCCATATTTATACTGGGACTTAGCATCGCTTCCAGTATTACCATCGCCTTCTCCGCGGTTTTCCAGGGGCAGGTGGGGGCTGCCGGTGCGGATGCCCTGGCTGAGACAGGAAAAGGTTTCTCCAACTACATTACCGTAGTAGGTCTTTGTGAGACGGTTGCGCTTTTCACACTCGTATTCAGTATGGTAGCGCTCGGGTAAAACAAAGAAAAAGAATCGGCAGAGTGGCGTAAGTCCCGCTGCCGATTCTTTGTTTCAGAGACTGCGGGAGGGGTGAAATATGAAGGTACTGCTGACTGTTTATCTGGGAGTCTGGATATGGGCTCTGGCTGCATACTGGTTTTTTACCGGTGGTTCGGACGCCATGGGATACAGTCTGCTGTTTCTGTGGCTGCTGCTTCCGGCGACCACCTTTGTGGTTTCCTTTCTGACCGGGAAAAAGGATTACTGGGGAAAGAGGAAGTGGTTTCTTGTTCCGGCTTTTGGCCTGATGTACATGCTGGCAGAATATGCAACTTTTGGCGCGTCTTATATGGCATATCACCGGACATTTCTCCAGCCGCAGCTGGGGATGATTCCGGCCGGGATGCTTATTTCCCTTGCCGGTATGGGGATTGGGTTCTTGTGTTTCCGGCGGAGTCAGAGAAAAAGAAATGGAGGGAATGTGTGAAACAGCTGAAAAGCGGTAGCAATTTTGCTTTGGAAGAGGTAGAATAGAGACACATAAAAAGGAGGGGGAAGTATGGCAAAATACGAGAAGACTGTGTATGGAGATTTTGATGAGATACTGGACAGACTGGACAGCGCTATTATGGGAGGCAGCGCCTCTGCGTCTTATGAGGACGGAAGTGATTATGTGCAGGGAGCATTCCGGTGTGCAGTGCGGGTTTATGAGCGGTACAGCTGGACCGGGGGAAACCGGGTTAGTCTTTCCATGACGCTGGCTGGAAGCCAGGGTGAATACTTCCTTTCTGCCATCACTTCCGGAGGAAGCCAGGGTGTATTTCTAAAACTGAACACCTTCGGAGAAGATGCGTTTCTGTCAACGATTTCGGATGTAGTACAGTCTTTGTAGAAGGAGGGGGAGACCAGTGAATCTGACACGGGAACTGACAGAGATTCTGAAGAAGAAAGGAGCCGCTCTGGCAGGAGCCGGAAACATGTCGGGGATACCGGACTGCGGGTATCCTTCCGGAGTGGCTGTGGCGGTCCCGCTGCCAAAACATGTGATTCGGGATTTGCAGAGCGCACCCACAAAGGAATATTATGATTTGTATTATGAACTGAATGCAAAGCTGAACGAAATTGTGCTGGCGGGGGAGGCGTTTTTAAACGAGAAGGGATTCCAGGCTCTGGCCCAGACCACGGACCGGGTTCAGGTAAACGGAGAAAACCGGTCAAAGCTGCCTCATAAGACGGTAGCCACAAGAGCCGGACTGGGCTGGATTGGAAAAAACTGTCTGCTTGTCACGCCCGGGTTCGGGTCGGCGGTAAGAATTTCCTCCCTGCTTACGGATGCGCCGCTGGAATACGGGACGCCTGTTCTGAAATCCCGGTGCGGCGGCTGCAGCCGCTGCGTGAAAGAATGTCCGGCCCAGGCTCTGCAGGGGACACTCTGGGAAGCCGGCATGGAGAGAGAACGCATTGTGGATGTAAAGAAATGCTATAAAAAGCAGGTGGAAATTATGACGAAGGCAACCGGCATTGAGACGGATCTGTGCGGAAAATGCTTTGCCATGTGTGTGTATACCGAACGCTATCTGCGGTCGGCGTAACCGGCTGGCAGTCTTTCGTGGACGATGTGTCAAAGAACGGGAAAGAAGAAAAGTAGGAGGGAAAGACTATGCTGGAATTCCGGTACGATACCCAGCTTCTGATTGAAGGGGAAAATCTGGATGAGGATGATATCAGCGACTATTTTACAGAACATTTTCAGGGAGACTGCCTGCTGGCAGTAGGGGACGAGGACTTAATCAAGATTCATTTTCACACGAATGAACCCTGGAAGGTGCTGGAATACTGTGCTTCTCTTGGAGAAATATACGATATTGTGGTAGAGGACATGGACCGGCAGGCCCGGGGACTTCACGGATAGAAAGGCACAGACAGAAACACGGGAGGAAAAAACCGGGAAGGAGAACATCATGAGGGAGGTAAATCCAATGGAGACCGCCAGGGCGCAGAGCTGGAAGCTGTATATCGATGCGCCCATGCCGATGGTTACCATTTTTAAAACACTGGATATTTCCAGTCTGATGAAGTGGAAGGAAAAGGGATATAAGCTGAACATGCTTTTGTGTTACTGCATTGCCCGGGCGGCGGATGCGTTGCCCCAGTTCCGGCTCCTTCCCATAGGACATAAAATGATGGAATATGACAGAACGGGAGTCAATGTGATTGTTGCCAACAGGGAAGGCGGCATTAACTCCTGCGATATTCCGTTTCTGGAGAACCTGGACGAATTTAATCGTGCTTATCTGGAACTGACCGGGAAAGTCCGGGAAACCTGCCAGGATTATATCATGGAAGACCAGATGTCTACCGGGACTTCCAGTCTGGTGAAATACGATATCGACGGCGCCGTAAATATGTACAGCGGGATTTTTAATAATCCGTTCTGTATCTGGGGAAGATTCCGGAAGGAAAACGGGAAGATGCTTCTTAGGATATCGTTCCAGTTCCACCACGTTCAGATGGACGGCATGGAGGCCTGCGAATTTCTGGAAAAGGTGCAGGAGTATATAGATTTGATGGAGGAGTAGAACATGATAATCGAAGGCAACCCGGTACAGCTTGCGGCCATGGAAGAATTTCACAAGGGAAACCGGAAGGAGGGACTGCGGCTTCAGGAAGAATTTGCTTCCCGTTTTCGGGAAGAGTACAAAGAAAAAGACCACTGTCCCTGCCGGAAAGCATGCCGGTATCACGGGAACTGTAAAGAATGCGTGGCCATTCACCGCGCTCATCAGGAGCATGTGCCGAACTGTATGCGCCCCATGCTGAACCGGAAAATAAAAGCGCTTTCTGAACTGACGGAACATACCCTTGCCTGGGAAATTGAAGGGCCGAAGGAAGTACTGCGGAAAGAATTTACGGAGGGGAAAGAGGACGGCCATGATTGAAGACAAGGATTATGTAATGCGGCTGGTTCATGAAATCGTCCGCACGCTGATACGTCTGCTGTTTCAAAAGGACATAGAAAAAGATGCAGAGCCGGAGGTGTCTCTGGAACTGCTGGCATTTTATAAAAAGCTGACGGCCATGATAGAGGACGGGAAGATTAACGAGGCAGAAAATCTTCTCGTAGATGGTCTGGATGCAGACAGCCCGGCATATTTCGAAGTGGCTCTTCTGTTTTATGAGAAACTGGGGTCAAAACCGGAAGAATTTCTGGAGGCCCGCCAGTATACACAGGATGAAGTGCTGGACGGCCTGAAATACGTTGTGGATTATTATGGATATGGAGAACTCTGGGATACATTCCGGTAAGGAGGAAAGGATGTTAGACTGTCTTGCAGTAGGACTGGGCGGATTTATCGGCTCAGTGGGAAGATATCTGTGCGGAAAGATTCCGGTAAAAAATCCGGGGAATTTTCCGGTGCAGACTTTTTTTATCAATATTATCGGGGCGTTTGTGATTGGCTGTGTAGTGGCGCTTGCTGCAAAGCACGCCAGTCTGACGCCCCGCCAGGTGCTGTTTCTGAAAACGGGAATCTGCGGAGGTTTTACCACATTTTCCACCTTTTCCCTGGAAACCGGAGACCTGCTCCGGGCGGGAAATGTTACTACGGCGATTCTTTATGTGACGCTCAGTGTTGTGCTGGGGGTGGCCGCTGTGTTTCTGGCACAGTACATTTTCCGCTAAAGAAGGGGGGAGAGCCATGGACGAGAGAATTTTGCAGTTTTTTGAGAAAAAGCCGGAGGCACTTCCGCTGTATGCAGAGCTGGAGGAAAAAATCCGGCAGGAAATTCCGGATGTGGAAATCCGGGTACAGAAAACCCAGATTTCTTTCTATAAGCGCCATATGTTTGCCTGCGTGTCGTTTGCAAGAGTGCGGAAAAAGGCAGACTGTCCGGACAATTATATTGTGGTTACGTTTGGGCTTTCCCATCGCCAGGATTCGCCGCGCATTGATAGCGCCACGGAACCGTACCCGAACCGCTGGACCCACCACATGCTGGTGGCAGATGCAGCTGAGATAGACGGGGAGATGATGGGCTGGATAAAGGAAGCGGCAGAGTTTGCGGCTGCAAAATAGCAGACATACGCCCCCTGCGGAAAGAACCGCAGGGGTTTCTTGTGTCTGCCGGAAGGTACTTGACAGATAAGTCCTACAGATGTAAGATTAAGATACACAATAAATATTACAAATGTAGGAGAAATGCATGAAAAAGAAAAAGCAAATCAGAAGGATGGCTCTGGCCATGGCAGTATGCACGGGTCTTTTGCTGACCGGGTGTAACGAGGAAAAGACGTCCCAATCTGCAGAGGAAGAGCGGGAGGAACAGAGTTTCCGGGAATCGGAAAAACTGGCAGAAGGGTTTCGGGACATTTATGAAGCAGCTCTTAAGGAAGACAGACTGGATACTCCGGAAACGGCAGGACAGATTGTAGATTTTCTGGGACAGCGGGGATATACAGCCGTGGATGCCGGAAACCGGGTGGACATGGTAAATGCCGGGAATCTGAAGAATTTTTTTCAAAAGGTGACAGAAGGAGAAACCGGGGAAACCAGCTTTTTTGTTGTTACTGCCTCCGGAGGATTTACCCGTTACGACCTGCAGACCAGTGCGGAAGAGAGGGAGGTTTTTCAGAGTGCCCTGAACTGGGAGGACGGCACGCCCCAGGCTGCTTATGGAGAGTACTGGCCTATGGAAGGGTGGGTGCTGACGGAAAACTGGCTCTTCTTTTCCCGAACCAGGCCTGCCGGATACGACGGGCCTCCCGGGGATATGGCCGTCCGGCTGGAGCCGCTGGAGGAAGAATGCCGCAGTGCCTGCCGGCAGTATCTGGAACCGCTGGGATATGGGCGGAATAATCTGTTTTTTACAGACTGGACAGAAGAAAATCTGGACGCCGTCTGCCTGGAGGATTTATATGAGCCGTTTTACCGGATGAAGTATGGGGAAGAGACGAAATACGGCTTTGATTTTGATATGACGGAATATGCGGTTCCGGGAGCAGAACTGGAATCCCTTTATCAGTCTTTCTTCCGGGTGACGGCAGAGACTCTTCGGGAAAGAATGGAATGGAGAGAGGATACCGGAACTTATGCATACCGGCCCCGTGGAATCGATGAGCGCCCGGCGTCAGACTACCCTTTCCCGGAGGTGACGGATGTTCGGGAAAATCCGGACGGTACGCGGACGCTTCAGGTGCAGGCGGTCTGGCCGGAGCAGAAGACAGAGCATGTGTTCCGTCATGAGCTGACGGTGCGTCCTCTTGAGGACGGGTTTCAGTATGTAGCAAACCGGGTTCTGGAATACCAGACGCCTGCCCGCAGAAATATGGAAAGAACGGTATGGAGGAAACACGAAGTGAAGAACAGGGGAAGGATGAGAAAAAGCCAGGGACTGCTTCTGGTCCTTCTGCTCCTGGTTCTGGCGGGAATTTTTCTTTTGACCAGTGCCCGGAAGGAAAAGGAACCGGCGGAAAGCAGGCAGGAAGAAGCGGAAGAGGAAGAAAAAGGATACGGGCTTTCGGTCAGTGAAGAGGAAGTGCAGGAGGCGCAGAAGGACTGCCGGGAAAAGATGAATCTTGTGGAGGACTTGTATCAGAGCGCGGAGAAAGGTACTGCCCAGAATGCGGTGATTTCCAGGGAGACGGCCAAAGATATGATGGAGGTGCTGGGGGAAACCGGCGCCTCCGTTTCTCCGGGTTCTTTCTGGCTGAACATGAAAAACGGGGAGGACCTTAAGGAATTTCTGGAAGAGGCCGCCAGGGGAAAGTCCGGAGAGACTGTCGTATATGAGATACACACGGACGGCGGTCTGGGACGGAAGAAATTCTGTTATGACGGGGAAAATATGTACGAAATCTATGTGGGAGCGTTCTGGAAAGAGGAGGGAGGAATGACCTTTTCCGAAGTGACCCGCACCCGCCTCAGAAAGTGGGAATATACGGGGAAAGGATGGTTTCTTTATGAATACTGTGTGCCGGAGCCGCCGGAGGTAACCGAGATTGTAAACAGTTATGAGATGATGCGGGTAAGGGAGCAGGAGGAAAGACTGCTGGAACTGGAAGAGCGGTGGCTTCTGCCTCTGGGTTATCAGGGAAGCTCTCTTCTGGCAGTAGACTGGACGGCAGAGAATCTGTCGATGGTGGAGCCCGGAAGCGCCTTTTCCGGACTCTATGCGGTGGAACACGGACAGAAGCCGTCCGTGGAGCAGTATCCGGAAGGGGTTCCGGCAGAGGAATTTGAGACGCTGTTTACCAGATATCTGCCGGTGTCTGTTTCCACGCTCAGGCAGTGGGCAGATTATGACGCCGGCACGGGAAGATATGCCGTGGACCTGCTGGGCTATGGCAGTACGCCGCCTGGAATTTTCGGCACTTCTGTTCCGGAGATTACCGGGGTGACAGAAAATCCCGATGGCACGCTGATCCTGGAGACGGACGCGGTCTGTGAGATGGCCGGGCAGGAAGCCGCCATGAGTCACTGTATAACCGTCCGGCTGGAAGGGGACAGGATTCAGTATCTGGGGAACCGGAAAAAGTGAGACGGACAGGGAAGGAGGGCAGTCTAGCACCAGAGTCCCAGTGCGGCCAGAATGTCCAGTGCGCACTGGGCGGCGGTCTCTCCGTCTGCCCCGTCGGTTCCACGGATATGAGAGGCAAAACACCAGGTGCCGGTGTCCGTTTCCACAAAACCTGTGAACCAGCCGTTTACAAAATGCCCGTCAGTCTGGCCGGTGCCGGTTTTTCCATAGAGACGGCCGTTCGGAGATTCTTCCAGGAGCAGGGCGTCTTTTACAGTCTGGATATGGGAATCCTCAAGCGAGAAGCGGTTCTGGCAGAGGTTCCCCAGAAACCGTACCTGTTCCAGCGGGGAAATCTGCAGGGACGATTCCAGCCAAAAGGAAGAGAGACCGCCGCTGATGTCCTGGTTTCCATAGGACATGGTCTGCATGGCCTTCTGCAGCGTGCGGGCGCCTGTGCGGGAATCCAGTTCCTGAAAATACCAGTTGACGGAGTAGCGCATGGCGGTGGAAAGCGTCTGGTCCTGATTCCATTCCGGGAAAGGCTGTTCTTCCTGATTCCAGGATATCCGGGTGCTTTCCGGTGTGAGAACACCGGCTTCCAGGGCGGTGAGGGCACTGAAAATCTTGTAGGTGGAATCCGGAGAGACCCGGCGGGAGGCGTCCTCCCATCCGGAGACTGTCCAGGTGTTTTCCTCCAGATTCCAGAGGACAAAGCTGCTGCCGGTTCCTTCTGCCTCCGGGAAATAGCCGGAAAAGTCCGTTTGGATGACGTGCTCCAAAGAGGGTTCCCAGGAGGAGTCTGTCTCCGGAGGGGAGAAGGCAAGCGCCGGGGAAAAGCCAAGAAACAGAATCAGGGTCAGAAGAAATACGAGACTGCTTCGGCTCCGTATCTTCCGGGTAACCGGACGGTAGGACAAAATGCCAAGGAGTCTTTTTTTCAGTTCTTTTGCCGTTCCTCCCAGGCCAGAAGCAAAAGAAGAAAAAGCGTCTTCCCGGGCGAAATTCAGCAGCGTATGTCCGTAGGCGGCGTATTCCTCCGGCGCCAGCAGGTCGAGAACCAGACTGTCGCAGGCAGATTCCCGTTCCTGCCGCATGTTTTTCAGGGCCAGGCGGATGACCGGGTGAAACCAGTACAGAGCCCCGGCAAGAATCGTCAGAGGGGCAGTCCTGTTATCCCTGCGCTGGTAGTGGGCCAGCTCATGGAGTAGGATGTGCCGCAGAGAGGGCGCCGGACAGCGGCTGACAAGAGACAGAGGCAGCAGGATGCAGGGGCGGAAGAAGCCGGTCAGAACCGGCGAGTCCAGATAAGGGGTGGTGGAAACGGGAAGCGGGAAGGAAATTCCGGATTCTTCCAGGCATTCCCGATACAGTTCCCGGATGGCCGGATTTTCCAGCGGAAGGGCAGAACTGCGCAGCCGGGCGAGACGCCAGAAGGAGCGGAGGGCTGAAAGCAGCATGACCAGAACACCGGACAGCCAGAGCCCCTCCAGGACTGTCCAGAGAACATCCGGGGTGCTCCGGTTGACCGAAACGGAAAAATCCCTAAGCCAGGAACGACCGGAAGAGACTGCGGAAATGGTATCCGAAAGGGAAGACGCGCCGCTGCTTAACCGGGAAAGGGCGGAAGCGGGAAACAGACCGGAAAGTCCGGGAAAATTCAGGGGAAGGAGAGGAACAGCAAGAAAAGCCAGAAACAGATACCAGAGACGGTACTGCATCTGGCTGGAAATCCTTCCGGCAGTCAGACGTTTTAAAAGGAGAAACAGAAACGCCGGGAAAACCAGAAGAAGACTGCTGAAGAAAAAGTGGCGCCCAAAAACGGTCATGGCTGGTCCTCCTTTTTTTCATCCAGAAGAGAGCGGAGCTGGTTCCGCTCCTCTTCGGAAAGTGTTCCCTGTTCCAGGTAGGCGGAAACCATGGCGCTTAAATGCCCGCCGTAGAACCGGTTCAGAAAGGAACGGCTTTCCCGGCTGACGTACTCGTCTTTTCGGACAGCCGGGGTATAGTAGAACATCCGGCCTTTTTTTTCATAGGTCAGAGCGCCTTTGTCTGTCAGACGTTTAATCAGGGTCTGGACGGTTTTGGGACTCCAGGCAGAAACTGCCGTCAGCGTTTCTGTGATTTCATTGGTGCTTATGGGATGCTTTTCCCAGAAAAGTTTCATGACTTCGTATTCCGCTTCGGTTATCTGTGGCAGTGCTTTCACCGGATGACCACCTCCTGGTTCGGCTTTTGGAAAATACTGATATATTACACTTGTAATAAAACAAGTATAAGCGGTCCCCGCGGGATTGTCAAGCCGGGCTTATTTTTCCACCAGGTAAAGCCTTCCGGAAAAGGCGCTTAAGCGGAAATGGAAACAGTTCTCCTCCTCTTCTGGATGCTCCGGAATCTGATGCAGGGGGCCGCCCCAGGTATCTGCATCGCTGGCCAGAAGCAGGCGCAGACGGGAGACGCCGGGAAGAGTCAGGGAATAGGAAACATCTTCCGCATCGCTCAGATGAAACAGAGCTATCAGAGTCTGGCCTTTTCCCCTGCGGAGAAAGGCGTAAATGCAGTCCTCCTCAGACTGGCAGTCCAGCCAGGCGAAGCCTTCCCTGCTGTAATCGCCGGCGGAGAGGGCCGGACAGTTCAGATAAATCCGGTTCAGTTCCCGCATAAAGTGCAGGAAGGCGTCATGGAGGGGGTAGCGCAGAAGGTCCCAGTCCTGCTGCCTGCGCTCGTCCCATTCCCGGAACTGGCCGATTTCATTTCCCATAAAATTCAGTTTTTTTCCCGGGTGGGCATACATATAAAGGTAAAATGCCCTGGCCTGGGGGAATTTTTTTTCGTAATCTCCGTTCATCTTCTGAAGAATGGTGGCTTTGCCGTGCACCACCTCATCGTGCGAGAGGGGGAGCAGGAAGGTTTCGTCATAAAAGTACTGCATGGAAAAGGTGAGTCTGTGGTAGTCGCGGGTACGGTATTCGGGGGCACTCTGAAAATAGGACAGGGTGTCGTGCATCCAGCCCATGTCCCATTTATAGTCAAAACCCAGTCCGCCCTCAGCCACGGGTTTTGTCACGCCGGGGAAGGAAGTGGAATCCTCGGCGCACAAAATGACACCCGGGTTCCGTTCTTTCAGTCCGCTGTTCAGGTTCTGAAGAAACTGGACGGCGGCGTTGTTTACGCCTCTGGCGGGGTCGCCCTGCCAGTAAATCATGTTGCTGATGGCGTCCATGCGAAGACCGTCAAAATGAAATTCTTTCAGCCAGTACCAGGCGGCGGACTGGAGGAAGGAGCGGACTTCCCCGCGGGAATGCATAAAGTTGCAGCTTCCCCACTCACTGACGCCCACATCCTGGTGAGGGTACTCGTAAAGAGAAGTGCCGTCATAACGGGATAGGCCGTAACTGTCCAGGGCAAAGTGCACCGGAACAAAGTCCAGAAGAACGCTGATGCCGTTTTTGTGGCAGACGTTGACAAGTGCCCGCAGACCGTCGGGGGTGCCGTACCGGGAAGTGGGGCTGAAAAAGCCGGTGTTCTGGTAGCCCCAGGAAATATCTGCCGGGTGCTCGCTTAAGGGAAGAAACTCCAGACAGTTGTAGTGATTTTCCAGAAGCCATGGGATAAGCAGATCTGCCAGTTCTTCGTAAGTATACCAGCAGTCCGGGGCCTCTCCCTCCCTGCAGCGCCAGGAACCGGCATGGAGTTCGTAAATGTTCAGCGGCTCTTCCTTTCGGGGATTCCGGGAGCGCATCCATTTCTGGTCAGTAAAGGAGAAGGCAGAGGGAGCGGTAATGACGGAGGCGCCGCCGGGGCGCAGTTCCATCTGAAATCCGTAAGGGTCGCAGTGGTCCACAACGGAGCCGTCTGGCCCGGTGATTTTAAATTTGTACATCATGCCAGGCAAAGCTTCGGGAATCCGGCATTCCCAGAAATTTCCGTCGTGTATTTTTTCCATGGGAGAGCCCTCCCAGCCGTTCCACTCTCCGATAACCTGAATCGAAGAGGCGGCAGGGGCGAAGGTGCAAAATACCGTGCCGGTTTCATCCGGATGGGCGCCCAGATATTCGTATGCATCAAAAATTTTTCCTGTATAGAATCCATAATAATCCATTGAAAATCCTCCCTGATTTCTTAGTGATTCTTAATAATAGACAACCGTCGGTTTTCTGGTATACTTATTGTAGTCGGAAAGCGTAGGACAGGCTACCGCCAAAGGCGCCAAAAAGTCGGATAACCGACGAATTTAAAAAAGAGAGGGAAAACAGAGTATGGATTTGCGAGTGGAAAAAACAAGACGGGCGGTTTACAATGCCTTTCTGGAGCTGCGGGTGAAAAAGCCCCTGGAAAAGATTACAGTGAAAGAACTCTGTGCCCTGGCCCAGATTAACAAATCGACCTTTTACGCTCACTACGAGGATATTTACGCCCTTTCGGACCGGCTGGAAGACCAGGTGGTGGAATCCGTGATGGAAAATCTTCCCTGCCCGGAGCGCATATTTGAAGATCCCGCCGGATTTACCCGGGACCTGTTCTGGGCCTACACAGCTCAGGAAAATCTCATTGACATTCTCTTCTCCGGAAGCCGCAGCGGCCATCTGATAGAAAAAATCGAACAGAGCATCAAGGCCCTGGTCTACGAACGAAAACCGGAGTACCAGAATGACATGGAAAAAGAACTCATGCTGCTCTACCAGATATACGGCGGATATTACGCCTTTATGAAAACCCGGAAAAAGAAAGACTTCGACATGGGAGAAGTCATCCACATCCTGGGAGAATTCGTCGGGAAATGGCAGAATTCCGGAGAAGAAAAGAAGTCAGAATAGTTTCTGAATTGTAGTCGGGGACGGGTACAGGCTGGCCTGTACCCGTCCCCGATGGTTAGTTCAGTTCGAACATACCATGATAAAGCTGATAGTAGACGCCTTTCTGGGCCAGGAGTTCGTCGTGGCTGCCGCGTTCGATGACGGTGCCGTGTTCCAGTACGAGGATGGCGTCGGCATTCCGTACGGTGCTGAGACGATGGGCGATGACGAATACGGTACGGCCTTCCATCAGGCGGTCCATCCCTTTTTCTATCAGAGCCTCGGTACGGGTATCGATGCTGCTGGTGGCTTCGTCCAGAATGAGTACCGGAGGGTCGGCCACGGCGGCCCGGGCGATGGCCAGAAGCTGGCGCTGTCCCTGGGAGAGGTTTCTGCCGTCTCCGGTGACCATGGTCTGGTAGCCTTCGGGAAGCCGCCGGATAAAGGAATCGGCGTTGGCGAGCCGGGCGGCCGCCTGCACTTCTTCGTCGGTGGCGTCCAGTCTTCCAAACCGGATATTGTCGGCAATGGTTCCGCTGAACAGATGGGTATCCTGAAGAACCATGCCCAGGGAACGGCGCAGGGAATCTTTCCGGATTCGCCGGATATCAATGCCGTCGTAGGTGATGGAGCCGGAGGAAATATCATAAAACCGGTTAATCAGGCTGGTGATGGTGGTCTTCCCGGCACCGGTGGAACCGACGAACGCGATTTTCTGCCCCGGCTTTGCATAGAGGCTGATTTCGTGCAGAATCTGTTTTTCCGGCAGATAGCCGAAGTTTACCTCGTGGAGATGGACATCTCCCCGTAGGGGAACCAGCGGACCGCCCGCCGGGTCCTTCCAGGCCCAGGTTCCCGTCCTTTCAGGGCACTCTTCCAGAGTCCCGTTTCCGTCTTCCCGGACATTTACCAGAACCACGGTGCCGTCGTCTTCTTCCGGCTCTTCCTGTATCATTTCAAAAATCCGTTCCGCACCGGCCAGGGCGGCCAGCATCAGGTTGGACTGCTGGGTAAACTGGTTAATCGGCATGGCGGCCTGACGGACAAAGACCAGATAACTGGCCAGACTGCCCACGTCAGTCAGCCCCCGGACAGCCATAATTCCCCCCAGAATCGCCACGATGGCGTAGTTAATATAGGAAATGCTTACGACCATGGGGACCATGGTGCTGGAGTAGGCCACCGCACTGGTGCCGGCCTCCCGCAGAAGGGCATTCTTTTTCCGGAACGCCTCCATGTTCTTTTCCTCATGGTTAAATACTTTTACCACCTTCTGTCCCAGAATCAGCTCTTCCATGTACCCGTTCAGCTCGCCCAGATATTTCTGCTGGCGGTTAAAATAAAAGGTACTCTTTTTTCCGCTGTAGCGGATATAGAAAAACATGGCCCCGTATCCCAGCACAACGAGAAAACTGAGCCGCCAGTTCAGGATAAAAAGGAGCACCAGCGTTCCCACGACCTGGATAAAGCTCTGGATAATCATGGCGAAACTGTTGTTCAGGGCGTCGGAAATAGTGTCCACGTCATTGGTAAAACGACTCATGGTATCACCGTGGGTGTGACTGTCAAAATAGGGCAGGGGAAGCCCCTCCATGGTGTGAACCAGATCTTTTCGGATATCATAGACAATCTTCTGGGCGGCCCGCACCATGGTCTGGGTGTAGCCATAGGCGGACAGAGCGCCGCAGAGGTAGATGCCGGCAGTAACCAGTACCCCCAGGAGCAGACCGTGCAGATCCCCGGGAACGATATAACGGTTGATAAGGGGGCGGAGCATGTAAGTGCCCAGCAGGTTTGCCAGGGCACTGACCGATACCAGCACGGCCACTATGGCCAGAAGGAATTTATGCCGCCCCATGTAATGCAGAAGATAGAGAAAGGTTCCGGCCAGGTTTTTGGGACGCTTTCTACTGGGCTGTGCCATGGACGCCGCCTCCTTTCATCTGGGTAGTATAGATTTCCTGGTAAATGGGGTCCGCTGCCAGAAGCTCTTCGTGAGTTCCCTTGGCATGGATTTTCCCGTCCTCCATAATCACAATCAGATCAGCCTCCATCACAGAGGTAATCCGCTGGGCGATAATCAGTTTCGTCATCTGCGGAATTTCCGCCAGGGCATGGCGGATTTTTCCTTCGGTGGCAGTATCCAGGGCGCTGGTGCAGTCGTCGAAAATCAGCACCTTCGGACGTTTGAGAAGCGTCCGGGCAATACAGAGCCGCTGT
>DSTFC04002__coassemble_1011_pt1 | contig 21211 bp, 19 predicted proteins | sample DSTFC04002__metabat2_high_PE_021 | metagenome-assembled genome bin DSTFC04002
CTCAAGTTCTCCTGATGCGTATACTTCTTTCAAATGATAAGTTATGGTATTTACTTCCACATCAAACAAGGCTGCCATCATTTTTTGTGTCATCCATAATGTCCCATTCTCATACCGCACCTCAACCCCGTCACTGTGGTTTTGTGTCTCAAATATTAAGAATTCTGCTGTGCTATTACGAATCATTAGTTTCTTGTCACTCATAATAAAGGGTTCCTTTCAATAAACTGAATTTTATCACTTTTCCCCGTTTTATTTACATAAATACAAAACTTCTTATTTTCACTTTCATTCTATTATTGGGTCTTTATAATGTCAACATCATACTGTCTGGCTTATACAGTCTTAAAGACCATATCCGGCATGGGCCGAAAAAGACAGAGAGCCTAGACTCTCCGCCTTCTGTCCATCAGCTTACAGAAAATCACCGCCACCCCGGTACTCACCGTAGTGGCCAGTATCCCGGCCCCCACAATGGCGGCCGGATTCACACTCCCGTACTGGCTCCGGTAGGCTATGACATTCACCGGTATCAGCTGCAGGGAGGAAATGTTAATAATCAGAAAGGTGCACATCTCATTGCTGGCGGTTCCGGCCGGGCGCACCGGTCCGGGAAGCCGCCCTCTCCTTCTGTCCTCCTCCAGTTTTCCCAGCTCTTCCATGGCCTGCAGGCCTGCGGGAGTGGCCGCCCAGCCAAGGCCCAGCACGTTGGCTATCAGGTTCGCCATGATGGGCGCTTCTGCCGGATGTCCTTTGGGAATTCCCGGAAAGAGGAAGCGGATGACCGGCCCCAGCCTCCGGGAGGCCGCCTCCATCACTCCCGCCTGCCGGGCAATTTCCATCAGGCCTACCCAGAAGGACATCACGCCCAGCATGGTAATACAAAGCGTCACCGCTTCCCGGGAAGAATCCAGGGCCGCATTGGTTATCTCTCCCATGTTTCCCGTAAAGGCCGCAAACACAATTCCCACCAGAATCATGCCGGCCCAGAGATAATTCAGCATATACACACCGCCTTTTTCCGCTTCTGCTATTATGTATATGACAGAGTTTCTCCGGGCAGAAGCCCCGGGAAAAAACGGCAGCCCGGTATCTCCGGACTGCCGTCTGTCTTTACAGTTCTTTTCCTTTCTTCTGTTCCTCGCGGAAGATTTCTTCCATACGCTCCTGCTCTTCTTCCGTATATTCTTCCACCGTAGTGGCCGTTACTGTTTTTATCTTCTGCTTTTTCAGCAGCAGACGCACTACTTCCCGGAACAGCGTGTAGACCACAGAAACAATGGGAATGAAAATCAGCATTCCCACAACGCCCATCAGGCTGCCGCCCACGCTGACCGCCGCCAGCACCCAGATGGAGGGAAGCCCCACCGAATTCCCTACCACATGGGGATAAATCAGGTTTCCTTCAATCTGCTGCAGTATCAGAAAGAGAATGACAAAAAATACCGCCTGCCTGGGATTGACCATAAATATCAGGAACGCACCCAGAAAGCAGCCTATAAAAGCGCCGAAAATGGGAATCAGCGCGGTAAAGGCGATAAGAATGCCTATCAGCAGGGCATAGGGCATTCCAAGCACCGTCATGGACACAACAAACATGGCACCCAGAATCAGGGCTTCCACGCACTGCCCCGCCAGGAAACTGGCAAAGGTCTTATACGTCAGGGAGCAGACCTCCAGGGCCACCTCCGCTTTCCGCTTCGGGATAAACGCAAAAAACACTTTTCTTACCTGTACGTGCAGCTTTTCTTTCTGAATCAGAATGTAGCAGGCAAAGGAAAAGGCGATGAAAAATGTCGTCACCCCGCTTACAATATTCCGGGTCACGGTAATCGTCGTATTCATCACACTGTTCGCTCCGCTTCCCAGAAAGCTCATCGCCCAGTTCACCATCTGGTCCGGGTTAAAACTGAGCTGATTCACGTAGTCCATAATATCCGGATTGTTGTTTGTGAATTCTGCAATCCAGTCCCGCATCCGGGGAAGGAAATCCGCAATGCTGTTGCCCAGGCTTACCACAGTATTCCCAAGCTGCGGGATGACCCCGAACATTACCAGCACAATCACCGTAACCGCCAGCACAATGGTGATAACCAGACTCAGCGGCCGGGCCAGTTTCCGTTTCCACCGGCCCCGGTTCTCTTTCTCCCCGAACAGCGTCTTTTCAATAAAACTCATGGGAACGTTGATTACAAAGGCAATGGCGCCGCCCAGGACAAAGGGGAAGAGGATCCCCCAGATAAATCCGACGGCCTCCAGCACCACGGAGAGGTTCCAGAGTCCTACCAGTATCAGAATGGTAAACACTATCAGCCCCCGCAGTTTTTTAATCGTTTCCCGGCTCAAGTCCATCATATCAGCCTCCTATTTCCGGAACAGCCTCCGTATCCATTTGAGCAGCTGAATCACCGGAACATTGGCGATGGCCAGTCCGTACACTACGGCAAGATGCCGGATATCCAGGGTCACAACCTTGAACATGCCGTGCAGGGCAGGAATTGCCAGTACGCCGGTTATCAGAATCACTCCCAGGAAAAATGCTCCTATCAGGTATTTATTATTCAGCAGGCGCCGGGTAAATACAACCGGGGCGTCTGATTTACAGTTAAATCCATGGAACAGCCTGGACAGACAGAGTGTTCCAAAGGCATAGGTACTTGCCATGGCAGCGCCGCCTTCCCGCAGGCCAAGCAGGAATGCCGTCGTTGTCATAATGGCAATTACCAGACCTTCCAGTCCGATTTTGGCAAGGAAATCCCGGGTCAGAATGGACTCATTCACCGGACGGGGTTTATCCTTCATCACACTTCTGGTATGGGGCTCCAGTCCCAGCGCGATAGCCGGAAGGCTGTCTGTCAGAAGATTGATAAACAGCAGGTGTACCGGTTCAAAGGGAACTGCCAGCCCTGCAATGGAAGCATACAGTACGGTCAGGATGGCCGCAAAGTTTCCGGACAGCAGGAACTGAATGGAGTTCTTAATGTTCTTGTACACGTTTCTTCCGTTTTCCACAGCCTTTACAATCGTTGCAAAATTATCGTCCGTCAGCACCATGGAAGCCGCGTCCTTGGCCACTTCGGTTCCGGTAATTCCCATGGCCACACCAATGTCCGCCTGCTTTAAGGCCGGAGCGTCGTTGACACCGTCTCCGGTCATGGCCACAATGTTCCCTCTTTCCTGCCATGCCCGTACAATCCGGATTTTATGCTCCGGTGACACCCGGGCATAAACGGATATATTCGGCACGAATTCTTTCAGTTCTTCGTCGGACATGGTCTCAATCTCCGCGCCCTCGCAGGCCTCGGACATGTCATTCAGAATGCCGATTCTCTTTGCAATGGCAGAAGCTGTCACCTTGTGGTCTCCGGTAATCATAACCGGCTTAATACCGGCGCTGATACATTCTGCCACGGCCGCCTTTGACTCCAGTCTCGGCGGGTCCATCATGGAAATCAGGCCGAGGAAGGTCAGGTTCTGTTCGTCTTCCAGGGTCAGCTCATGATTTTTTTCTGTCTGCCGGTAGGCAAATCCCAGCACACGCAGACCCTCCCGGGAAAATTCCTGGTTCTGGTCCTCAATCTGCTGTTTGTCTTCTTCTGTAATGGGACGGACGCCGTCTGCTGTCTGAATGCTGTCCACTCTGTCCATCAGCACGTCCATGGCTCCCTTGACCACCATAATCTCTTTTCCATCTATCTCATGGGAGGTAGACATCAGCTTCCGGTCGCTGTCAAAAGGAATCTCGCTCTTTCTCGGGTACTGCTCCCGCACGGTTCCGTTTTCCAGTCCCAGAAGGCTTCCCAGGTTAATCAGGGCCGTCTCCGTCGGATCGCCGATTTCCACCCCGTCTGTATTGGTAGAATCGTTGCAGAGCATACTGTAAATCAGAAGCTGCTTCTGGCCGGCGTCTTCCAGGCTGATGGCGTCTGCGTGGATTCTCTTTCCTTCTACGTAATAATCTTCTACTGTCATCTTGTTCTGTGTCAGCGTACCGGTTTTATCGGAACAGATAACCGAAACGCTTCCCAGTCCTTCCACTGCCTGGAGCTTCCGGATGATGGCGTGCTCCCGGGCCATTTTCTGGGTGCCGAAGGAAAGCACGATAGTCACGATAGAGCTCAGCGCCTCCGGAATCGCGGCTACGGCAAGGGCTACGGCAAACATAAACGCATTTCCGATATTTTCACCACGGAATACACTGATTCCAAACAGGATTCCGCAGAAAATCAGAATCAAAATGGAAAGCTTCTGTCCGAACTGGTCCAGATTTACCTGAAGAGGAGTTCTCTTTTCCTCTGCTGTCTTCAGCATTCCCGCAATCTTACCCACTTCTGTGTTCATTCCGATATCCGTTACCAGGAAAGAACCACGTCCATAGGTTACAAAGCTTCCGGAGAATACCATGTTAATCCGGTCGCCCAGAGGAACTTCCCCTTCGATGGGGTCTGTCATCTTGTCCACGCCCATACTTTCTCCGGTCAGGGCGCTTTCGTCCACTTTCATGCTGGCGCAGTCCAGAATTCGTCCGTCCGCCGGCACATAGTCTCCCGCTTCCAGCATGACAATATCGCCTACTGTAATCTCGCTGGTGGGAAGCGGCGTCACCACACCGTCACGGAGTACCTTGGATTCCGGGCCGGACAGCTTTTTCAGGCTGTTCAGGGACTTTTCCGCATTCACCGTCTGCACGGTTCCCAGAATTGCGTTAATCGTAATAACAATCAGAATTACCACGGCGCTTTCCAGATCTCCCAGAATTCCGGAAATAATGGCGGATACAATCAGGATAATAACGAGAAAATCCTTGTACTGTTCCAGGAAAATCTGAAAGGTGCTCTTTTTCTTCCCTTCTTCCAGCTCATTAGGACCATATTTTTCCTGATGCTCCCTCACCTCGTCCATGCTCAGCGGTTCCTCGTGGCCGTTTATCTGACGCCGCACCTCTTCCGCTGTCATCTGATAATTTGTCTTCATCTTTCTTCCTCCTACTTTCAGGTATTGACAGTTTCACTGCTTTCCATTCAGAAATGCCTGCACAAAAAAAGACCTTTATTGCACGTCTCTGAATGCAATAAAAGTCTCACCATTTACTCACGATACCGGATGTCATCCATCGTACTGACGATACCGCAAACGCCGGAAGCGTTGGTTACTCCCTTTTATTTCTTATTTACTATATCCGTTTTTCGGCTGATTGTCAAGTCTTAAAGTCAATTTCGCATCCCCGGGCCTTCCGGCCTGCAGGGATACGGAATCTTCTTTTTTAAAACGGACCAAGTCCGGTCGCATGGGCAATCATAATCAGAAGGAATGCGCTTACGATAAAGGACAAATAGATTTTCCAGCAGAACTTTGCCCAGCGGCTGCAGTATGGCATAATGATGACCGCCAGCGGGTAAAACGGGTAGGCGGCTTCTCCATGGCCCAGCACGCCGAAGATAACGAAAATGGTATAAAAATGCAGACAACCGAAAATTCCTTTCCCCTTGTCTTTTTCAGAATCATGCTGATTCCCTCCCCAAAGGCTCCGCTGCATTCCAGAAGGTAAATGACGCCGGAGCTGATAAACAGAGTTCCCATGATAGTGGCCCCGTTTACAAACCCGTTATACACTGCCTCGAAATAGTTCATAAAGGAAATCGGATTCTCGTTTTCTACATACTGAAACGTATCCAGATCCACCACAGATATCCCCGCCTCATCGGTAATCCGCTCATAGTCTCCGTTCCATGCTTTTACAGCGTTCACTTTGTGATTTTCCAGAAGTCCGTTCTCCACCATCATCCTGGCCCCGGTCTCTTCCCCGGGCTGAAACAGCAGTTTCACCGTCCCCTTCAGAGATTCTTCCATGTCCTTCAGAATCCGGGCTGCTCCCAGAAGCATCGCCATATGGCCGTCATGCCCACTGTTTTTCCACGCAGGCAGTCGTCCCGGGAAGATTAAGTCCGGTCTCCGGTATCTGGTGAAGCCGCCTCCGGTCGGTGATAATCTGCTCCCTGATTTTTTCCGCTCTTCTTTTTATGTCTTCTGCTGATACCTTCATCTCATCTCTCTCCTTCACTCCTGTTCTTTTATATAAAAAAAGAGAGTTCCCATTGCAGAACTCCCGAACCTGCAACTGCCCAAAGCACTCCCTTGCGCATTGTCTAATATATCGTTTTAAACCCGGCTTATTTCTATAACCTTGTTTATCATAGCATTTTTTCTGACAAGGGCAACTATTTTATCAAATCAGAATTCTGAATTGTGCCCGAATTGTAGTCGGGGACGGGTACCAGCCAGCCGGTACCCGTCCCCAATGAGTAACTAGTTTGTAATTGTAACTTCTGTTTCTTTGTCGAATACATGAATCTTTTCTGCATCGAAAGCAAATTTTACAGTATCGCCCGTTCTTGCTGTTGTTCTGGGGTCAACTCTTGCTGTCATGCTTGCGCCTTCGTAATCGAAGTACAGATAAACTTCTGCACCAAGCATTTCGTATACACGAATAGTTGCTTCGATAACAGTCTCCGGAGATGCTTCGATGAACATCTGCTCGTCATGTACGTCTTCCGGACGGATACCAAGTACAACGGTCTTTCCGTCATAGCCGCCGTCTTTCAGTTTCTTTCCTTTTGCCGGCGGAAGTTTGATATCAGCCGGGCCGACTTTCAGATATACATCGTTGCCCTTAACCTGGCATACAGCATCCAGGAAGTTCATCTGCGGGGAGCCGATGAATCCTGCAACGAACAGGTTGCACGGTGAATCGTAAAGTACCTGCGGAGTATCTACCTGCTGAACGACACCGGCATTCATAACTACGATTCTGGTTCCCAGTGTCATAGCCTCTGTCTGGTCATGGGTTACATAGATAATCGTTGTACCCAGTCTGTCGTGAAGTTTGGAAATCTCAACACGCATCTGGCCTCTCAGTTTTGCATCCAGGTTGGAGAGCGGCTCATCCATCAGGAATACCTGAGGATTACGAACGATGGCACGGCCCATGGCAACACGCTGTCTCTGTCCACCGGAAAGAGCTTTCGGCTTCCGGTCAAGGAGCGCTTCCAGGTCAAGAATTCTTGCTGCTTCTCTTACCATTTTATCAATCTGGTCTTTCGGAACTTTTCTCAGTTTCAGACCGAAAGCCATGTTGTCATATACAGTCATATGAGGATACAGAGCGTAGTTCTGGAATACCATTGCAATATCTCTGTCCTTTGGTTCTACGTCATTTACTACACGGTCGCCGATTTTCAGCTCGCCGCTGGAAATATCTTCCAGACCTGCAATCATACGGAGGGTGGTAGATTTTCCGCATCCGGAAGGTCCTACAAAGATAATAAATTCTTTATCCTGAATTTCCAGATTGAAGTCTTTTACCGCTTCAAATCCATTTGGATAAACTTTGTTAATATGTTTCAGTGATAAGCTTGCCATTTCGTACTTCCTCCTAATCTTGTTTCCCCTAAAGGGCTGTTTCCTTTTTCAATCTGATATTTAGTATAAATCAAAACCCTTTCCGGGTCTATGAAGGAGTTGAACAAACTTTTTTGAATAATCTGTACAACTTGACGAAAACTTTATTCCTCCTCTGAGAGCAGGGCTTTATAGATGTCCCGCTTTCCGGTTCCCCTGTCTCTGGCTACCTGTTTCATGGCTTCTTTCCGGTCCATCCCCTGGCCGGTATAGTACTCCATATGCTCCGAAACCGTCATCTCTTCCCAGGCCTCCTGCCGGCTGCGAAGAATTTCCCGACGGCTTTTTCCCTCTATCACAAGGACGCATTCTCCCCGGGGTTCCTGCTCCGCATAGTGGTTTCCGGCCTCTTCCAGGGTGGACTGCCAGACTGTTTCATGTTTTTTAGTGAGTTCCCGGCACACGGCAAGCCGCCGGTCTCCCCCCAGATGCTCCGCCAGCTCTTTCAGGGTCCGGACCAGTCTGTGAGGCGCTTCATAGAGCACAATTGTGCGTGTCTCCCCGGCAAGCTCTTCCAGAATCTCCCGGCGCTCTTTCTTCTCCGCAGGCAGAAATGCCTCAAAGGCAAACCGCCTGGTGGAAAGTCCCGAAACTGTCAGGGCCGTAATGCAGGCCGCGGCGCCGGGAAGAGACGTTACCGGAATGCCTGCTTCGCGGCACATTCTGACCAGCTCCTCTCCCGGGTCTGAGATTCCCGGCGTTCCGGCGTCCGTTATCAGGGCCACATTTTCTCCGGAAAGAAGCCGTTCCACCAGCTTTTTCCCCTTATCGATTCTGTTGTATTCGTGATAACTGGTCATTGGTGTATGGATGTCAAAATGGTTCAGCAGCCGGATACTGTTTCTCGTATCCTCCGCCGCAATTACATCCACTTCTTTCAGCACCCGCACCGCCCGGAAGGTCATGTCCTCCAGGTTTCCGATGGGAGTCGCGCATAAATACAGGATTCCACTCATTTTCTGCTCCTTATCCGTCCAGTCCGTACAGTTCCAGAATCTCTTCTGTGTACCGGCCGTCCTCGCCATATACTATCAGCGGCGGTTCCACGGTTATCCGTGGATTCGCCCCACGCATTCCCTCAATCAGCACCATATTGGGTTCCTTTTTTATCCCCGGGTACACCAGTCGCATCCGTTTTGGCTCGATTCCCCGCGCGCACATCCGGCTGAAAATCTCCGCCAGGCGGAACGGTCTGTGTACCATGTAAAACCTCCCCCGCGGCTTCAGAACCCGGGCTGCCTCCCGCAGCACGTCATCCAGAGTACAGAGCAGTTCATGCCTTGCCACGGCTTTTTTATCCTCCGGATTCAGAAGACCGTGATGCCCCGTCATGTAAGGCGGATTCGTCACCACTACTTCAAAAGAGGCCGCCCCGAATATCCGGGAGGCTTCCCGGATATCCCCTTCCACAATCCGGATTTTCTCTTCCAGGCCGTTCAGCGCCACGCTCCGGCTGGCCATATCCGCACTCTCCGGCTGAATCTCCAGCCCGGTGAACTGCTCCCCCGCGGTTTTTGCTTCCAAAAGAACAGGGAGAATCCCCGTTCCTGTTCCAAGGTCAAGAACGCATTCTCCCTTTTTTACTCCTGCAAAAGCCGACAGAAGGACGGCGTCCATCCCGAAGCAGAAGCTGCCGGGATGCTGGATAATCCGGTACCCCTTTATCTGAAGATCGTCCAGTCTCTCTCCTTCTTTCAGCTTAATTTCCATTCAGTTTTGACGCTCCTTCGTTTTTCGTCACAGATGCCAGTTCTTTCATTTCCTCTTTTGACAGACGGACGTCTTTTTTCTTCCGCCTGGGACGGAATCTCAGCTCGGAAGCCTTGTACTCCCGGATTTCCTTTTCGTCATTCTCCACAGTCACCACGACCTTCACAAGCTGCCGCAGTACGCTCAGAGACTGTACCTCTCCCTGAAGACCTTCCGGCGTAGTCACCGTGTCGCCCACCGCCGGCAGTCTGCTGTTCAGCTTTTCGTAGGTTTCCTCCTCATTGGTCAGACAGCACATCAGTCTGCCGCAGACGCCGGAAATCTTGGAGGGATTCAGGGACAGATTCTGCTCCTTTGCCATCTTGATGGACACCGGGGCAAATTCCGTCAGGTAGGTATGGCAGCACAGCTCTCTTCCGCAGATGCCGATTCCTCCCCGTATTTTTGTCTCATCCCGCACGCCAATCTGCCGCAGTTCTATCCTGGTCCGGAACACAGCCGCCAGGTCTTTTACCAGCTCCCGGAAGTCGATTCTTCCGTCTGCGGTAAAATAAAACAGCACCTTGTTGTTGTCAAAGGTATATTCCGCGTCAATCAGCTTCATCTCCAGCCCGTGCTTTTTGATTTTCTCCTGACAGATCTGGAACGCCTCTTTTTCCTTTTTCCGGTTTTTCTCTTCTACTCTTCTGTCCTCGTCCGTGGCGAGCCGGATAACCGATTTCAGCGGCTGGCTGATTTCCTCGTCGGGAACTTCCCGGACTCCCATCACCACGTTGCCGAATTCCACGCCCCGGGCCGTCTCCACGATAACCTGCTGGCCCCGCTTTATCCGCAGCTTTCCCGGGGAAAAGTAGTATATCTTCCCGGCTGTGCGGAAGCGGACTCCTATCACTTTTGTCATAGCTAATTCTCCTTTATCGTCAGCAGAAGAAGCTCCATAACCAGCTCAAAGTTTACATTTGCCTTCAGCCGTTCTTTTGCCTTTTCCAGGGCTTTCAGAATCGTCTCAATTCCTTCGTAGGAGCTTTTCTTCGCTCTCTCCCGGATAAACTCCAGCTCTTCGCCAAAAATCACCCGGTCAATATTTTTGGTGGCTTTATAAATCAGCACATCCCGGTACCATATCATCAGAATATCCAGATAATCTGTAATCTCAATCTTATAGACGGTAATCCGTTTTACCGCGTCCATCAGCTCCGGCAGCTCCATGGTATCGATATATTTCAGAAGCTGCACCGCCTCATCCCGGATTTCATTAAAATGGTCGGACGAGGCAAGCATAATGGCCCGGCCGATATTTCCCTGGGCAAAAGCAGTACACAGCTCCGCCTTGTAATCCGGTATCTGCAGCTGCTCCATCAGATATTTTTTCACAAGCTGGTCCTTAATATTGCGCAGTTTCAGCATCACACACCGGGAACAGATAGTGGGAAGCAGGCTGTCCGCGTTCTCCGTCAGCAGAAAGATGACGGCGTAGGACGGCGGTTCCTCGATGGTCTTCAGCAGGGCGTTCTGGGCCTGCACAGTCATCAGGTCCGCATCCGCCATGATGTAGATTTTATATTTCCCGCTGTATGGTTTAATCTGAATATCCTCATTTATCTGTTTCCGGATATCATCCACGCTGATAGAGCCGGGTTTCTCATGTGTGACACGGATAATGTCCGGATGATTCCCGCTGACTGCCTGACGGCAGGAATGGCAGTGATAGCACGGCTCTTCTTTTCCTTCCTCGCACTGCAGCGTCTGGGCGAACAGATTCGCAAGAAGCTTCTTTCCGGAACCTCTCTCTCCGTTCAAAATATAGGCATGGGACACCTTATCCTGAGAAACTGCGTTCTTTATATACTGAATAATGTCTTTGTGTCCTACTACGTCTTTAAATCCTGACATATCCTTCACCTTCTTTGTCTATGGGTTTTATGTGCTATAGGCTAGTATAACATAAATTTTTACGGGCGAGGAAAAAAACTCTGAATTTTTTCAGAAATTTTATCCAGGCATTCTGCCAGATTCTGGTTCTCATACCGTTCCCGAATTCCGCTCTCCGTTAAGTTCTCTTCGGAAAAATCCCTGCTGTCCGCCAGGAAACGGCGGCACACTTCCGCATACCGGGGTTCTTTCTGCCCGCGTTCCCGCTGTACGGCCCGGAAAAGCCGTTCCCCGTCCTCCACTTCTATATAGAAGGGAATCACCTGCTCCGCTCCGAAATAATCCCGCATTTTTCTGTAGGAGACCAGAGTACCCATCATCAGACAGCTCTCTTTTTCCAGATTTATCTGTCCGTCATCCACCGTAAAATAGTCCCAGTCTCCGCAGACGGTGTGGTAAGTACGGCACTCAATCACTTTTCCGGCTTCTTCCAGCGTTTCCAGCGTTTCTTTCCCCACGAAAAAATATTCCCTGCCGTTTTCTTCCCCGTCCCGCCGCGGCCGGGTGGTATAGAGAACCACCGTCCCAAGCTGCGGAAAACGTTTCTGCATTTCTTTGTAAATGGTATCCTTTCCCGATGCGCTTTTTCCCATAAAATAAAATATCTTACCCATGTTTCAGCACCCTGCAGTGTCCTTCCTTCTGAATTCCTTCGATGGAAAATCCCTGGCGTTCATATTCCGCAAGCAGTTCCAGGGCATCTTTGTTTATCCTTTCTCCCGGAACCAGAACCGGACTTCCCGGGGGATACAGATAGGCGTATTCCGCCGTCACGCGCCCCAGGCATCGGGAAAAAGGCAGTACCTCTGTTCCCAGCCGTTTTTCCGCTTCCTCCATCTGCCAGGGAAGATACTCCTGAGAAAGTTCCGGCAGTTTGCCGGACACGGTGGACGCGGCTCCCATCTTCCCGCCGGTTTCCTTTTCTGCTTCTTCTGTCAGTTCCCGGTCTATACGCTCCAGCGCCTCCACCAGCCTGCCAAATCCCTCTTCCGCATCTGCCACGGAAGTGATTCCCAGCACATACGTGCCGCCGGTCATCTCCATCTGCAGATGATATTCCTCCAGCAGCCGGAAATACAGTTCCCGGCTTCCCAGGGAAGTGCCCGCCACGGAAATCACAAGTTTGGATTTATCATAATGGGGCGTCTCCAGAAGCTTCAGGGCTTTCAGCCTGCCCAGTCTCTCCCGGAGACTTTCCAGTCTTTTCACATAGGTCTCAAACACTTCCGTCCCTCGCTTTTCCAGCATGTCCGCGCAGGCGTCCAGACTGGCCATAAACACATAAGAAGGACTGCTGGACTGCAGCATGTCCAGGTACCGTCTTACCCGGTCCCAATCCGCCAGATTCCCGTTCAGATGAAGCAGGGCCGTCTGGGTCAGGGAAGGCAGTGTCTTGTGCAGACTCTGAATCACCACGTCAGCCCCCAGGGCGTTTGCCCGGCGGGGAAAATACGAATGAAACCCGAAATGGGCACCGTGGGCCTCGTCCACAATCAGCGGAATACCCTTCCGGTGAACCGTCTCTGCAATCGCCTCCGTATCTGACACCACACCGTCGTAGGTGGGGGACACTATCACCACGGCCCGGATATCCGGCTCCCGCTCCAAAGCCGCCCGGACGTCCGCTTCCCGGATTTCTCCGTTCAGATGACGGCTCCCGTCAAATTCCGGATACAGATACACCGGCGTCAGTCCATTCAGATACATAGCATGATATATGGATTTATGGCAGTGTCTGGCCACCAGAATCTTATCCCCTCTCTTTGTACACCCGCAGATTCCACTCAGAATTCCCACCGTACTTCCATTAACCAGAAAATGCGTTTCCTCTGCGCCAAAAACCCGGGCGGCCCGTTCCTCCGCTTCCTTCAGAATTCCGGAAGCATGATGCAAATCGTCGAAACCTTCAATCTCCGTGATATCGATGCCATAGGGGAGCGCCGTATCCATAAAGCCCCGGTTCCGCTTGTGGCCCGGCATATGAAACCCATAATAATCACTGTTTTCATATTCTTCCAGTCTGTCGTAAAGTCTCATGGCATTCTCCCTTCCCGATTCTGTCCCTATCCTACCGCATTTTCCTGGAGGGGTCAACCGGAAAGGAGGTATCCTGCCAGAAATTCGATTTTCCGTCTTGACTTTCCCTGTCCGGTATGATAAGTTGAGATGAGTGTGAAATATAACATTTTCAAAAATAGAACATTGTATTACCGCCGGGTACGCCGTATTCATTCTGTAGGCCTTTGAAGGAATGAATAGGGCGTTTTTTTGAGGCAAAAAGGAGGTTTTTATGAAACAGTCATCCTGCTTACGGGATTATGCAAAATATTCTTCCCTGAACATTCTGGGTATGCTGGGACTGTCCTGCTATATTCTGGCCGATACGTTTTTTGTATCCCTGGCCATGGGAGCAGACGGGCTTACCGCGCTGAATCTGGCCATTCCCGTATACAGTTTTATTCACGGAAGCGGCCTGATGATTGGTATGGGCGGCGGCATCCGGTATTCCATTTTTAAAAGCCAGGGAGATGCCCGGCATACCAGCCGTATTTTCACTGGGGCTGTCCTGCTGACAGTCCTCATTGCCGCAGTCTTCTTCCTTGCCGGACTGTTCGGCTCCGGCTTTCTCATCCGCCTGCTGGGAGCGGACGATGCCATCTTTCAGATGGGGAAAACTTACCTCCGGGTCATTCTGCTGTTTGCTCCTCTGTTCATGACCAACAACCTGCTGCTGTGCTTTATCCGCAATGACGGCGCGCCTCAGCTTTCCATGGCGGCCATGATAACCGGAAGTCTCTCCAATGTGGTGCTGGACTATGTATTTATGTTTCCCCTGAAAATGGGAATCTTCGGAGCCGCATTTGCCACCGGCCTTGCTCCGGTTATCAGTATTCTGGTTCTGTCTCCCTTCCTGATTCAGAAAAAGAACCAGTTTCACCTGCAGAAATGCCGGATAAACCTGCGCCTGGCCCTGGGAATCTTCTCCAGCGGCCTGCCTTCCCTGATTACGGAAGTATCTTCGGGAATTGTTATGATTGTATTTAACAGTATTCTCCTTCGTATTTCCGGCAATACCGGCGTAGCCGCCTACGGTATTATCGCCAATCTGTCACTGGTTGTGATTTCCATTTATACCGGTATCTCCCAGGGAATTCAGCCTCTGGCAAGCACATACTTCGGCCAGGGAAACCGGAAAAATACTGCTGCCGTTCTGCGCTATGCCCTGCTGACTGTGGCGGCTGTGTCTCTTGCCGTTTATGCCGCAGTATTTTTCGGTGCGGATGTCATTGCCTCTGTATTTAACAGCGAACAGAATGTCCTCCTGCAGGACATTGCCGTCACCGGACTGCGGATTTACTTCACCGGCTGTATTTTTGCAGGATGTAACGTTGTCGTGTCTGTATTTTTTACTTCCACTAACACCCCGCTTCCGGCCCACATTATTTCCCTGCTGAGAGGGTTCATCCTGATTATTCCTTTCGCTTTTCTGCTGTCCTCCCTGGCCGGACTTCCCGGCGTATGGGCGGCCTTTCCGGTTACAGAGGTTCTGGTATGCCTTACCGGCACAGTGTTTCTCCGGAGAAGGAACTAGCAAAAGAGCTGTTACTCCCATGTAACAGCTCTTTTTAACAATTATTCCTCTTCTTCTATATTCTGTCCGAGAATCGTCTCCACGTTGTCTATTGTCGCCCGGCTGACTCTCTGGGAACCGTCCATCTGTACATAATAATAAGTTCCATCTTCATCCTGACTTCCGATATAGAAGGTTACAGATTTTTCCTCCTCTTCCCCGTCGTCATTGTCCTCCGTATAAGTCAGCACCACCGTGGTGCGGCTGTTCTCATCCAGTCCGTACTGACTGAGCGTTTCATCCGTCACATGATAATCGGCACAATCTGTAAAATAGAAGGCCGCCAGCCCGTTTGCCACAGAAGTCACTGCGTCCTCCTGGTCCTCGTTTTCAGAATCAAATACCGTCTCGGTTCCGTCCGGGGCAGTAATTACCTCCCGGACAAAATTATCCGTTGTCACAGTGACAAAACTGTCCCTCTCGGCAAAATCAGCCATATCCCAGAGCATCTCCGAAGTCAGGGCAGAAGCCACCGTATAAACCGTATCCCCGTCCTTCTCCATAAAATAGTAATTCTCTCCGGAGGCCGAGCCAATCTGGAAAGTCCGGGACTCCCCGTCAGAAGTCAGGGTCAGCTCGTAGGAAGGACTGTCAAACCCGTAATCCGCCAGGTCATCAGGTTCCGTTATCTCCTGTACCGCCGTAATATCCGAAAACGTTTCTTCCAGAGTGGACATAGTACTCTCTGTCAGGTCTATGGTTGTATCCGGCTCATACCGCCAGATTCCGTCTTCTTTTATGAAACTTACCGTATCCGTACCGTCTGTATAGGACATTCCCTCCAGCGAATCCGTCTCATAAATATGAATCACAGCGTCTTCCTCGGCTTTCGCTTCCTCTTCTTCACTGCGCTGATTCAGATAACGCATTAGGAAAAATATCCCCAGCAGAACTGCCAGCACCAGCAGGAGAATCCAGATTTCTTTTCGCTTCTTTTTTTTCACCAGTTCCAGTCCTCCTTTCCGCTATGACTTCCGTCTTCTCCACCAGGCAATAAAGCCGCCAATTAAAATCACAGCCGGAATGACAAAAATCACAAGCAGGCTGAACCAGCCGGCATGAAGAGGCGTATTATACTCCACTTCCAGACTCTTCGCCTCAATGGCCAGGTTCTCCACTCCGTCAAAGTTTTCCGTCACAGAATTCATAAACAGCGTCAGATTATCCAGGGTGGTAAGCTGGTCGGTGATACTGGAATCAATCAGGGACGCAGAAGCCACAACCGTCAGTCTCGCTTCCAGCGTTTCCGTCTCATCCACAGTCTCTTCGGAGTCTTCCTCCGTATCTTCACTGTCCGTATCTTCACTGTCTGTGTCTTCCTCTTCTGTCTGAATTGTGTCCGTAGCGTATGCACCGAGAATGTACTGCCCCTGGGTCTGATTTTCTTCCGTCACCGCATAGCCGTCGGAAGAAGTTTCCATAAACGTGGTAGTAATTATGGTTTCACTGTCCAGGTCATTCATCTGTAATCCCCGGGAATTATAGAGCAGTACCATCTCATTGCTGATACCCTCGCCCAGTCCGCCGGAAAGGCTCAGTTCCGGGAAGATGGCATAGTAATTTCCCTGATAATTGCGCTGGGTATCCGCGATATATCCGTCCACCGTCTCCAGGCCGTAATCTGCCATAATCTCATCCAGATTCGGAGTATCCTCTGCTGTATCTCCCAGAATCAGGTAAACCTTTCCCCCTTCTCCCAGATAATCCAGTATCAGATTTTTCTCATCCTCCGTAATATCTGCCGTAGGGGCATAGAGGAAAAGCAAATCACAGTCTTCCGGGATTTCCGGATTCATGCTCAGATTCAGTTCCTCTGTTTCCAGATTGTTTTTCGTAAACAGGTCTGACACAGAAGTTGAGAATGTACTCTCTCCATGGCCTGACGTCCGGTAAATCTTTTTCGTATCCTCACTGGTTACATAATTCACCGCGCTGGTGAGCTGTCCCTCTCCGTCAAAGGCCGTCTCCGTCATGGAACCGGTCATATAATAGGAATATGAGTCGTACTGAATAATGTCGGAGAAACTGACCGTCGTAGATTTCCCGGTATCCTCGCACTCTACTACGATAACATCTCCCTCTGTTTCGTATTCCTGCAGGATGGAAGGATGCTGTACACTGTCTACCCATTCCAGCTCAATCTCATCGCTGAGAGAGGCATACTTTTCCACAAACGTCCGGATTCGGGTATCCACAGAATCCAGCTCTGCGATGACCGTCATTTTCACCGGTTTATCCAGTTCATCCAGCATTTCTGTGGATATGTCGCTGATTTCATAAAGATTGTTTTCACTGATATCAATGTTTTTCAGACTTTCCGGGAGCTGCCCCGCCACCAGATTGATTACGATGGCAATGGCGATAACGACCGCCGTAAGTCCCAGACTGTAAGAACCGTTCCGGAAGGAAATGCTCTTAAACATATGCTTGATTTTTTCCATGCCCGTTTCCTCCTAACTCCAGCGTCTCTTCTGAATGGACTGCATGGTAAAAAATACAAACAGCGCCGCCAGGGTCAGGTACACCACCAGACCGCTCACGTCAAACAGACTGTTGTACGCCACGTTGTCAAACACATTGGCGATATACAGCATTTCCATTATATTAACCAGAAGGTTTTCAAACAGTTCACCATTTACAAAACTTATAATAATGACGGCCACCACTCCGATGACTTCCACCGCTCCGGCCATCACCCAGTTTTCCGTCATCCGGTACACAAGCAGCGCCGCCAGCGTCACCAGCACCACGACGCCAATCATGCCGCTTATCTGGGAGGTGGGCAGAAAATCAATCAGTCCGCCCCAGAGATACAGAAGGAGCAGAGCGCCGAAAGACGTAACCGCCGCAATCACCTGGCTCTCTGTCAGGGACGATAAAAACATGCCGATGGCAATGTAGACACAGCCCATCAGAAAATACATGAAAATCGACAGATAATCTACCTTCAGATACGCCGTCCCGAAGCTTTTGATAATCAGCGGGAAAATACAGAAAATCAGGCAGGGCACCGCATACACGGTCACCATGGCAAAATATTTTCCCAGCACTACGCCGGACAGACGCACCGGCGAAGATAAAAGAAGCTGGTCCGTCTTATTCTTCCGCTCTTCCGCAAAAGAGCGCATGGTCAGAAGCGGAACCGCCACAATCAGAATATAGTTTGTATTCATCAGTACATAGGAAAAATACGGATAGCCTGAATTCAGATTGTAGGCCATAAAATAGATTCCCGTAAACACAACCATAAAGGCAATCAGCACATATCCTGTCATAGACTGAAAATATGAGCGCAGCTCCCGTTTATAAACTGCTGCCATCCCGGTCCCCTCCTTCCCTTTCGCTCTCTTCCATTAATCCCAGTTCTTTCTCTTTTCTTTCCTCTTCTCTTTCTGTCTTCTTTTTCTGCCGCTTCCGGTTCGCCACTGCGGAACTTCCCTGGGTCAGTTCCAGGAATACATCTTCCAGTGTAGTTCTGCTCTGATAGAGCATCAGAAGCGGACAGTCTGCCTTTGAAAAAGCCGTAAACAGAGATTCCCGGATATCCGCACCGGACTTCGGCGTCAGAACCACTTTCACCGTCTGTTTTTCTCCGCCGTCTTCATAGGCCGCCTGCCGGATACCCGGCACAGAATTTACAATCTTCTTCACGGTGTCCCGGCTCCCTCTCGCCAGTATCTCCACCGTCTGCTGGTCGCTCATCAGATTCTCCAGATTTTCCGGAGTATCACTTGCCACCAGTCTGCCCTGGGAAATAATCAGAATGTAGTCGCAGACCTCCTGCACCTCCGCCAGGATGTGGGAGCTCAGGATTACCGTGTGCTTCTTCGCCAGCTCCCGAATCAGGCTGCGGATTTCAATAATCTGCTTGGGATCCAGTCCCACTGTAGGTTCATCCAGAATGACAATCTCCGGAAATCCGATAATCGCCTGGGCGAAACCGACTCTCTGCCGGTATCCTTTGGACAGGTTCTTGATAAGCCTGTGCTGAACGTCAAAAATTTTCACCAGAAGCATGCTCTGCTCTACCTGTTCTTTCCGTTCCTTTTTGGGAATTTTCTTCAGTTCCGCCACAAAATCCAGATACTCTCTCACCGTCATATCCAGATAAAGGGGCGGCATCTCCGGCAGATACCCGATACAGCGCTTGGCCTCTTCCGGCTCTTCCAGGATATTGTGGCCGTTGATAATGACTTCCCCCTCCGTGGCGCCCAGATAACCCGTCATGATATTCATGGTCGTAGACTTTCCTGCGCCGTTCGGTCCCAGAAATCCATAAATCTGGCCCGTATCCACAGTAAAATTCAGATGGTCCACCGCCAGGTGGTTCCCGTATCTTTTGACAAGATTTCTTACCTCAATCACTGCGTTTCCTCCTACTGCTTTTTCTATGCTATACGCTCACTCAAGTATAAAAAAATACTGTGAATCTTCTGCGTTGAAACTGTGTATTTTCTGTGTTGTTTCATACCCCGCAGGCATGACTCCCGCCCGCTTTGCCGCTCGATGACCGTTGCCCGTCTAATGTCCGCTCGCGCAAGCGCGGCGGCCCATTGACGGACGTATCGCGCAAAAGAAAAAGAGCTCCCCTCGGAACTCTTTTCCCCTTATTATCCGGCGTATTCCTCCCCACGGCCTTTCTTCTTCCGGTCCTCAGGATACCAGAAATTCTTCCAGTATCTCCCGGATTCGGGCCTCTTTGGGAAGCTCTGTTTTTTCTTCCGCCAGTCCGCGCTTTTCTTCCGCCGGCCCGCTCTTTCTCTCCGGCGGATTCGTCCGTCCTTCCGCGGGCGCAGACGCCGCCATGGCCGGCTCATACGCATTCTCTTTCTTCCTGCCCGGCGCCGGTTCCTGTCCGGCACCCGCGGTCAGAATCTTCGCATCCTCCGGAGGAAGTTCCGGTACTTCCTGCTCTGCTTCCTCTTCTATATCTTCGGCCATATCTTCTTCCAGTTCCTCTTCCGGTTCCTCCGGCCGGTATTCCCCGTCGCTTCTTTGCACCGTCACCTGAATTTCCTTCTGATGATTCTTTGCATAGCGGTGTGCATATGTATTTTCCAGGAAATCCACCATATACATTTTTGCCGCTTCCATCTGGTATTTTTCATCCATGGAGATATAAAGGAAGAAAAGCACCAGCACGCCGGCTCCCCCGGCCACCCCGTATGGCAGAAGAAGTTCCGGGTTTCCGTACATCCAGTAATCTGCCCCCGCTCCCGCCAGAACCAGAATCCCATAAAGCCAGACTGACGCTTTCTCTATCCGCCGCCATGTATGAAGCCGTATCCCCAGTACCCTGTACTCATACAGGTATTTTTCCACAAAAGCTCTCACGTTCTGTACTTTGTCGCTGACCATGCAGGCATGCTCAAATTTGGCCCGGACAAGCCGCATCAGGGCATGGCTGCTCTTGTTCATGTTTCCTGCCGCCCGCACCAGTCGTCTCAGCGAGATACCGGCAGTAATCCGCGCCACCACTCCCACTGCTGCCACGATGCCGGCAATGTAAAAAATAATCTGCCTCTCCACCAGTGTTTCTAACATAAAAAGAGTCCTCCTTCTACCGATTTACCGTTATTATAACGTAAATCCCGGAAGTTGGACTCCTGAATCGTTCCCCATATTCTGACACCGCCTCCGTGAAAAAACAGAGGTTCTGTCGTTTTTTCGCCGAAGCTTTTTTACAGTCTGGGAAGCAGACTGCGAACAAGCCTTACGCTGTGCTGGATTGCCTGCTTTTCAAAGGTCGGGTAATCCATGGTGGCGCTGTTGTCGGCTTTATCCGAAATCGCCCGAATTATGACATACGAAATTCCGTTCAGCCAGGCCGCCTGGGCAATCGCCGCCCCCTCCATCTCCGCGCACATGGCATGGAAGGATTCGATAATCTCCTGCTTTTTGTCTGCTCCTGCGATAAACTGGTCTCCGCTGGCCACCCGGCCCGTAAACGTGCCAATCTCCGGATTTGCCTCCCGGTTTGCCTGGGCTGCTTTTTCCACCAGCTCTTTGTCCGCCGGAAATGCCAGTACATCCATCCCCGGAATCTGGCCTTTCTCATAGCCAAGAGGTTCCACATTCATATCATGCTGTACCGCGTCGGTGGAAATCACCATATCGCCGATGTTCAGCCGCTCATCCAGCGCCCCTGCCACACCGGTGTTGATAAGTACGTCCACGTGAAATTCATCTGCCAGTATCTGGGCGCAGATTCCTGCATTCACCTTACCGATTCCGCTCTGTACCACTACGGCTTCTTTTCCGCAGAGAATCCCTTTGTGAAAGGTCATCCCCGCTTTCTGTACGGTTTCCACCTGTTCCATATCCGCCTGAAGCTGGGCAACCTCCTGCTCCATGGCTCCTATAATTCCAATCATTTTTTCATCTCCTGTCTGTCCGTTTTGCGTTTACAGAAGTATTATAGCATTTTTGCAGGGAATCTCAACGGCTACTTTTTCTGGTGTTTTTCCGGGGTTTCTCTGG
>DSTFC04002__coassemble_1021_pt1 | contig 20925 bp, 18 predicted proteins | sample DSTFC04002__metabat2_high_PE_021 | metagenome-assembled genome bin DSTFC04002
TTTTACGGTCTCCCCTGCAAAGACCATTCATGCACCCGTAATCAGCGAGGCGTTTCTGAACATGGAGTGTACATTAAAAGAAATGCAGGATATAAGCGGTGCAGGAATTACGGCCATGGTAATTGGGCAGGTGCAGCATATTTCCGTGGAAGAATCTTATGCACAGGGGTATCAGCAGCGATATGGGAAAGATGGATTTATGATGCTGGTCCCTGCGCCCCAGGACCTTGTTACCGGAGAGCCGAACAAGTCGGCGATTGCAACGGTACATATCGAAAAATACGACTGATTTGAGAAAGAAGCTTCAGGAGGAAAATAACCCATGAAAGAAATGACAGGATACTGTGGGCTGGACTGCGAAAAATGCGACGCATATATTGCGACTGTCAATGACAATCAGGCCCTGCGTGAAAAAACAGCGAAATTATGGGCAGAGTTAAATAACGCCCCGATTCTGCCGGAGCATATCAACTGCGAGGGCTGTCGTGCGAATGGGGTGAAAACAGTGTTTTGTGAGAATATGTGTGAAATCCGCAAGTGTGCGCTGGAAAAAGGCGTCTCCACCTGCGGCGACTGCCCGGGGTTTGAGAAGTGCTCTACTGTCGGAGTGCTTCTTTCCAATAATCCGTCTGCGATGGAAAATCTAAAAAAACAGAACCTTTAGTATTTTAACTGGAATTTGGGAGGATGTATAGGTGCTGGAATATAAAATCGATGACAAAGAACTTAAAGCACATAGTCCTATATCATAGAAAAAACTGAGGGCGAAAAAGGCATCCAGTAAAGAAAATCACAGATACCGGGAAGGGATAACCCCCTGCCCGGTATCTGTAGTTTGGCGGCTTTTCTTTTATCAGAGTTTTTTCCTCATCCAGAGGGCGTCCGCATACGTCCCGTCTTTGTATTTCATATTATTCGGAAGAGTTCCGCAAACCTCAAATCCCAATTTTTTATATAACCCTATGGCCGGGGCGTTGTCCGCGATTACTTCCAGCTCCAGCTGTTCCAGTCCCTGATTCCTGGCGGCCTGAATCAGTGTTTCCATGATCACCGTGCCGATTCCAAGACCCGTGAATTTCTGGTAGAGGGCAATGCCGACTGTGGCCCGGTGCCGGTAGCGCTTCTGAGGCATACCGGTAAAAGAACAGTTCCCGGCCAGTTCCCCGTCCAGAAAAGCAAGCAGCATAAGCTGTCCGGCGTCGGCCTCTTCCGCATTGCGGAGCACCAGGGTATGAGCTCCCAGCCGGAAGGTTTTAGGCTCCCTTCTCATGGCAGTCCCTCCTTTTTTCTATGGGAAACACCCGGTGTAAAGCGAAAGCCCCTGCATATGTATACAGAATTCTGGCAGAAAAAACCATTGAAACCGAACATATGTTCTGATATAATAAAACATAAATCAGGAAGGAATACAGAAGACCAGGGGATAGAGCCGGGAGGTGACGGGATGAAGAAGCAGAGAACCTATATCTGCATTGATTTGAAATCGTTTTATGCCTCCGTGGAGTGCCGGGAAAGAGGCCTGGACCCCATGAAGACGAATCTGGTGGTGGCGGACCCGGAGCGGACAGAGAAGACCATCTGCCTTGCGGTGTCGCCGGCCATGAAGGCGCTGGGCGTACCGGGAAGGTGCCGTGTGTTTGAGATTCCGGACGGGATGGAGTATATCATGGCGCCGCCCCGGATGCAGCTTTACATTGATTATTCCGCAGAGATTTACGGAATTTACCTGAATTATATTTCAAAGGATGATATTCATGTATACAGCATTGATGAAGTGTTTATGGATGTGACGGATTACCTGCATCTGTATCAGACGTCGGCGGTAGAACTCAGCCAAAGAATCCGGCAGGATGTGATGACTGCTACAGGAATTACGGCCACGGCGGGAGTGGGAACCAATCTTTATCTGGCCAAAGTGGCTCTGGACATTACGGCCAAACACAGCCGGACCCATACGGGGTGTCTGGATGAGAAAAGCTACCGGGAGACGCTCTGGAATCACCGGCCGATTACGGACTTCTGGAGAGTGGGGAAAGGAACGGCCAGAAGGCTGTCCCAGGTGGGAATCAGCACGATGGAAGGTATTGCACGGGCGGACGAGAAGATGCTCTATAAGCTGTTCGGGGTGGACGCGGAGCTTCTGATAGACCATGCCTGGGGCCGGGAGAGTACGACTATGGCAGATATCAAAAATTACAGACCGGACACCAGCTCTCTTTCCAGCGGCCAGGTTCTGCCCCGGGATTATCTGTTTGAGGAGGCCTGCCTTGCCGCGAAGGAGATGGCGGACCTGCTTGGCCTGGAACTGGTGGAAAAGGGGCTGGCGGCGGATTCGCTGACCCTGCACGTGGGGTATTCCCGGCAGTTTCAGAAAAAATCCGCCCACGGGACGGAACGGTTTCTGGCGCCTACGGCGTCGGCACGGAAGATAACGGCGGGAACCGGAAGGCTGTTTGAGCGGATTGTGGACAGATACACGCCGGTGCGCAGAATCAGCCTTTCCCTGAACCGGGTGGAGGAAGAATCCTGGCAGCAGTATGATTTGTTTTCCCGCCCCGAGGATTTGGAAAAGGAGCGGCGGATACAGAAGGCAGTGGTGGAAATCCGGGAGCGCTTTGGGAAAAATGCCGTTCTGAGGGGGATGAACCTGGAAAAGGGCGCCACCACCAGGGAGCGGAACCGGCAGATAGGGGGTTATAAAAGTGGAGTATAGAAGGAAAATGAGTCGGCAGGACAGGGCAAAGCAGTTCCTGCCCTTTGGAGCCCTGAAAGGGTATCCGGAGGCTCTGCGCAGGGAAGAGAAAAGAACCAGACCCCGGGCGGAGCTTCCGGAAGACCGCCAGGAGGAACTGGACCGGGAGCTCAGGCGGCTGCAGGCGGGCGAGCAGATTACGGTGGTATATTACTGCAGGGGCGAGTACCGGAAAATGACCGGAATGGCAGCGAAGACAGATAGGGAATCCCGTATCCTGCAGGTGGAAGAGACCGGAATTCCCTTTGCGGACCTGTATTTTATCCAGAGAGAGGGAGGGGACGAACCGGAAGAATGCTAAGCAGGAGCAGGAGTGCGGCCTGCGGGCGGGTTGCGCCGGCCAGAAATTCTGTGTAAAATAGAGACAGACAAGACAGGAAACAGAAGAAAGGGGCACAGCCATGAAAACCATTGAAGAAGTGAGGAAACTGTTTGCAGACGACCGGTTTGCCACGGAGAACGGAGCGGTCGTAGAGGAGATAGGAGACCATTTTGCAAGGTGCAGTATGAAAATTGAGCCGAAACACCGGAACGCTATGGGGGCCGTAATGGGAGGCGCCTATTTTACACTGGCGGATTTTGCCTTCGCGGTGGCGGCGAACTGGCAGGAAATCGGGGTGGTGTCCCTGAACTCAGCTATCTCTTATCTTGGCGCGGCAAAGGGCGAAATGCTGACGGCGGAAGCGCGCTGTATCAAAAACGGGCGGACAACCAGTTTTTATCAGGTGGATGTGAAGGACGAACTGGGAAACCTGGCGGCAGTAGTGACAACCACCGGATACCGGACCGTAAAGAAAGCGTAACCGCACAAGGATGGGCAAACCGGAAGCTTTTTCACAGAAACAACACATATCACTGGTATAATCTGCTATAATAAGAAAGCCTGAATACGATAAAGGAGCAGATAGTATGGATAAACTGAAAATACTGGTAGTGGATGATGAAAGCAGAATGCGGAAACTGGTCCGGGACTTCCTGGAGCGGGAGGGATTCTCTGTCCTGGAGGCAGGGGACGGCATGGAAGCGCTGGACATTTTTTATTCCCAGAAAGACATTGCTCTGATTATTCTGGATGTTATGATGCCCAGAATGGACGGCTGGGAGACGTGCCGGGAAATCCGCAAGGAATCCCAGGTGCCGATTATCATGCTGACGGCCAGAGGAGAGGAAAGGGATGAACTTCAGGGCTTTGACCTGGGTGTGGATGAGTATATTTCCAAACCGTTCAGCCCGAAAATTCTGGTAGCCAGAGTGGCGGCAATTCTTCGCAGAACCAATGCCCTGGCCAGCGAGGAAGTAATGGAAGCAGGCGGTATCCGGATGGATAAGGCAGCGCATATGGTGACGATTGACGGGGAGCAGGTGGATTTAAGCTTCAAGGAGTTTGAGCTTCTGGCCTATTTTATGGAGAACCAGGGAATCGCCCTTTCCAGGGAAAAGATTCTGAACAATGTATGGAATTATGATTACTTCGGGGACGCCCGGACGATTGATACACACGTAAAAAAACTGAGAAATAAACTGGGAGACAAGGGGGAGTATATCCGGACCATTTGGGGGATGGGCTATAAATTCGAGGTGGAAGCATGAAACATTCCTTAAAAGCACAGATGATAGCGGCGTTTGCGGGTCTTGTGGCCGTGATGATAGCCGTATTTCTGATTGTAAATATCGGATTTCTGGAGCGCTACTATGTCAGCAATAAAGAACATGAATTTGAGGATATGTACCAGGCGCTGGAAGAGGTGGACCAGAAGGGAATTCCCCAGGAGGGAAGTGAAGAACTGGAGAATATGAACCGCCTGGCCGAAAAGAAAAACATTTCGGTCCTTCTGGTGAAATCGGACTGGCAGGGATACTATACAACCGAATACGATGCGGCTTTTCTCCTGAACTGGCTGCGGGGCTGTCTGTTCGGGAAGATAGACGGAGAGGTTCTGAGCCAGAGCGACAACTATCAGATTCTGAAATCCAGAAACCCCATGAGTAAAACAGAGTACATCGGAATGTGGGGAGTTTTTGACAGCGGCGATATGTTTATCATGCAGAGTCCCCTGGAAAGTATCCGGGACAGTGTCACGCTTTTCAATGAGTTTATCGCTGTGGTGGGGGGCTGTCTGATTCTGCTGAGCGTTCTGGTGGCCTGGTTCTTTTCCAGACGGATTACCGAACCGCTGACAGAGCTGGCCACGCTCTCTACAAAGATGGCTGATTTGGATTTTGAGGCCAGGTATACCCGGGGCGGAAGCAATGAGATTGCCGTGCTGGGCAATAATTTTAATCAGATGTCGGAAAAGCTGGAAAGTACGATTTCCGATTTGAAAAAAGCCAACTATGAACTGCGCAGGGATATTGAACAGAAGGAGCGGATTGCGTCCATGCAGAGTGAATTCCTGGCGAATGTGTCCCACGAGCTGAAAACGCCGATTGCCCTGATTCAGGGTTATGCGGAAGGCCTGAAAGAAGGCATCAGTGACGACCAGGAAAGCAGGGAATTCTACTGTGCTGTGATTATGGACGAGGCGGGAAAGATGAACCGTATGGTGAAGAACCTGCTGACGCTGAATCAGCTGGAATTCGGGGAAGACGATATGGAATTTGACCGGTTTGACGTGGTAGACCTGATTCGGGGCGTAATCGGCAGCAGTGAGATTCTGATTGGGCAGAAGGAGGCAAAAGTGATTTTCCGCCAGGAGGAGCCGGTTTATGTATGGGCGGATGAATTCAAGGTGGAGCAGGTAGTGCGGAACTATTTTAACAATGCCTTGAATCACCTGGAGGGCGACCATGTGATTGAAATCAAGATTCAGACCACGGAAAGTCTGGCGCGAATCAGTATATTCAATACCGGAAAACCGATTCCGGAGGAGGATATTCCTCATATCTGGGAGAAATTTTACAAAGTGGACAAGGCGCGGACCAGGGAATACGGAGGAAATGGAATCGGCCTTTCCATTGTGAAGGCCATCATGGAATCTTTCCAGAAGGATTATGGCGTGCAGAATTATGATAACGGTGTGGAATTCTGGTTTGAACTGGATATGAAATAATATGAGGAGGGTTTTAGGATGATAGCGATTATCGATTATGACGCGGGGAATATCCGGAGCGTGGAGAAAGCGCTTCTCTCTCTGGGCGAGGAACCGCTGATTACGAGGGACAGGGAAGAGGTGCTGCGGGCGGACAAAGTGATTCTCCCCGGAGTGGGAGCTTTCGGGGACGCCATGCACAGTCTGCAGAGGTTTGGAATGGACCGGGTTCTTCATGAAGTGGTGGAGCGGAAGATTCCCCTTCTCGGCATCTGTCTGGGAATGCAGCTTCTGTTTGAGCGCAGTGAGGAGACGCCCGGAGTGGAGGGGCTTGGCATTCTGAAGGGAGAAATCCTCAGACTGCCGGAGACGGAAGGCCTAAAGATTCCTCATATGGGATGGAATACCCTGGAACTGCAGAATCAGGGGAGACTGTTTGCGGGACTTCCGGAGGAGCCTTTTGTCTACTTTGTGCATTCCTACTATTTAAAGGCGGAGAGTGAGGACATCGTTACAGCGGCGGCATGGTACGGAACCCGGATTCATGTGTCCGTAGAGAAGGAGAATGTATTTGGCTGCCAGTTCCATCCGGAAAAGAGCAGCAGTACCGGGTTGCAGATTCTGAAAAATTTTGTCACACTGCGGGAGGAATGAGATGTTTACCAAGCGGATAATTCCCTGTCTGGATGTACATAACGGACGGGTAGTAAAAGGTGTTAATTTTGTGGATTTGAAAGATGCCGGCGACCCGGTGGAAATCGCCAGGGCCTATGATAAGGCCGGCGCGGACGAGCTGGTGTTTCTGGATATTACGGCTTCTTCGGACGCCAGGGCTACGGTAGTGGACATGGTGCGAAAGGTGGCCGAGGTGGTATTTATTCCCTTTACCGTGGGAGGCGGTATCCGCACCGTGGATGATTTCCGGGCCATACTTCGGGAAGGAGCGGACAAAGTTTCCGTGAATTCTGCGGCCATTAACCGGCCGGAACTGATTTCCGAGGCGGCGGAAAAATTTGGAAGCCAGTGCGTGGTGGTGGCCATTGACGCCAAGCGCCGTCCGGACGGAACAGGCTGGAATATTTATAAAAACGGAGGCCGGATAGACATGGGACTGGATGCCGTGGAATGGGCAGTCCAGGCGGAAAAACTGGGCGCAGGGGAAATCCTTCTGACCAGCATGGACTGCGACGGAACAAAGAACGGCTATGACCTGGAACTGACCAGGGCTGTGGCGGAAAGTGTGTCCATTCCGGTGATTGCTTCCGGCGGAGCCGGAACGAAGGAGCATTTCTATGATGCACTGAGCGAAAAGGGAAAGGCGGACGCGGCGCTGGCGGCCTCTCTTTTCCATTATAAAGAGCTGGAAATCCGGGAAGTGAAGGAGTATCTCAGAAGCCGGAACATTCCCGTGCGTCTTTAGGAGGAACAGGGATGGGAGCGATAAACAATGACTGGCTGGAGGCACTCCAGGCAGAATTTAAGAAACCTTATTACAGAAAGCTGTTTGAGACAGTGAACCGGGAATATAAGACCAGACGGATTTACCCGCCGGCAGATGACATTTTCAATGCGTTTCACCTGACTCCTTTAAAAGAGGTAAAGGCGGTGATTCTGGGTCAGGACCCCTATCATGGAGAGGGGCAGGCTCACGGGCTGTGCTTTTCCGTGAAACCGGGGGTGGAGATACCGCCCTCCCTGGTGAATATTTATCAGGAACTGCACGATGACCTGGGATGCCGGATTCCCAGTCACGGATGTCTCACAAAATGGGCACAGCAGGGCGTGCTGATGCTGAACACGGTGCTGACCGTACGGGCCCATCAGCCCAATTCGCACCGGGATATCGGCTGGGAGGAATTTACGGACGCGGCCATTATGGCGCTGAACGCCCAGGACAGACCTATTGTGTTTATTCTGTGGGGAAGGCCCGCACAGTCCAAGAAGCGGATGCTGAATAATCCGAAGCACCTGATTCTGGAGGCGCCTCATCCGAGCCCCCTTTCTGCTTACCGGGGATTTTTCGGAAGCAGGCCTTTTAGTCAGACCAACGCGTTTCTGGAGGCCCACGGTGTGGAGCCCATTGACTGGCAGATAGAAGGATAAAGAAAAACGGAGCTCCGCCGGGGCTCCGTTTTGCCATAAAGGAGCAGTTTCCCGGGCTTGACCGGAGACAGGACTTTTGGCATAATAATTGTGTGAGCGACTTTTTTAAAGCGGCCGCAGGGAGGAGCAGTCATGGAAGTTAGAGAAAACCTGCCGCCGGCGGAGATACTGGAGAATCTGGCGGATTTTTTTAAAGTATTTGGCGATACGACCAGAATCGGGATTCTCTGTGTGCTTCTCCAGTCGGAGATGTGCGTGCAGAATCTGGCGGATACTCTGGGAATGAGTCAGTCGGCCATTTCCCATCAGCTGCGGTTTCTGAAACAGATGAAACTGGTGAAAAGCCGCAGGGAAGGGAAAACAGTATACTATTCTCTTGCAGACGGACACATTCAGACAATTATACATCAGGGGATGGAGCATATTTCCGAGTGAGCACGGCATAAGCTGTGAAAGCAGGGAATCCCCTGCACGATGATGAGAGGTAAAGAGGACGGGGAACGATGGGCAGTGAAGAGAGATTACAGTGGACAGCCATCGGCGCAGGAGTGTTTGTCTATATCTGTGCTATTATTCTGAGCAGGCGGTTCGGCCTTCGGGGAATTATGGAGTTTTTTCTGTTTTTTTCCGCATATATTCTGACCGGCTATCCGGCTTTTCAGAAGATTGTGGACTATCTGAATAAAAAGCAGTATTTTAATGAAACGATACTGATTGTTGTGGCCAGCGCGGGCGCCATGGGAATCGGACGGTACATAGAGGCAGTGGCGGTTATTCTGATGTTTTCTGTGGCAGGAATCATAGAAGATAAGGCGGTTCACCGCTCCCGGAAGTTTATTCGGGATTTTATCGATATCCGGCCGGTTACGGCTACCCGGAAAGTCCGGGGAAAGGAAGTCCAGGTGGATCCTTCTGAGCTGAAAGCACGTAATATTGTGATTGTAAAACCGGGAGAGCGGGTGCCCATCGACGGGATTGTGACGGCGGGAAGCACGACCCTGGATACTCAGGCCCTGACGGGGGAAAGTATGCCACGGGAGGCGGCAGTAGGAGACCGGGTATTTGGCGGAAGCATTAACCTGACCGGCCTGATTGAAATCCGGGTAACGAAGACCTATCAGGAGTCTACGGTATCCCGGATTATGAAGCTGGTGGAAGAAGCGGCGGCCGAGAGAAATGAAGAAAAGACGCCGGTGCGGAAATTTATGCGGTGGTACACGCCCATTGTGACTGCGGTGGCGGTGCTGATTGCGGTGGTGCCCAGCCTGAGTTTTGCCTGGGGGCACTGGCATGAATGGATTTACCGGGGGCTGATTTTACTGGTGGCAGCCTGCCCCTGCGGACTGCTGGTATCCGAGCCCCTTGCGTTTCTGGGCGGAATCGCGGCGGCGGCCCGGCACGGAGTCATTGTAAAGGGCGGCCAGTTCCTGGAATATTTAAGCCAGGCAGATACATTTATTTTTGACAAAACGGGAACACTGACGGAAGGAACGTTTGTGATTACAGATATTGAGCCGGCCCGGCCGGAAGAACTTTCCCGGGAAGAACTGCTGCGCTATGCGGCTTATGCGGAAAGCTATTCCAGCCATCCCATTGCCCAGTCGCTTCTGGAGGCCTATGGACAGCCGGTGGATAAAAAGCAGGTAAAGTCGGTAAAAGAATCTGCCGGATTTGGAGTCAGCGCCACGGTGGATGGACACCGGGTACATATCGGCAACCGGCGAATGATGAAAAAACAGAAAGTGCAGTATCCGTATGTGGAAAGCGGAGGCACGGTGATTTATGTAGTGATTGACAAAGAATATGCAGGATACCTGGTGGCGGAAGACCAGATTAAGGAATCTGCGTTTCCCGTTCTGGAGTGGCTCCGGGAAAAGCGAAATGCCGTTCTGGTGATGCTTACCGGGGACAGAAGAAATGTGGCGGCCAGCGTGATGGAAGCCCTGGATATGGACTACGGCTATGCCAATCTGCTTCCGGAAGAGAAGCTGGAGCGGCTGAAAGAGTTTATGGAACTGGAAGGAGACACGGAGAAGGTGGCCTTTGTCGGAGACGGCATCAACGATGCGCCGGTACTGGCCCAGGCTGACGTGGGAATTGCTATGGGAGCCTTTGGCTCCGATGCGGCTGTTGAGGCTGCGGACGTGGTACTGATGGACGATGACCTGGAGCAGATTCCCAGTCTGGTGAATCTCTCCGGTGAGACCCTGCAGGTGGTCCGGGGGAACCTGATTCTGGCCTGTGTTATCAAGGCTCTGGTGCTGGGACTCTGCCTGGCGGGACTGATAGAGCTCTGGGCTGCCCTGACGGCAGACCTGGCGGTTATGTTTCTGTCCCTGGGTAATGCCATGTCCATCATCCGGTATCCGGTAGACTGAGAACCAAAGGAGTGGAACAGCATGAGATGGAACGATATAGGAAAACGGATAGCAGCGGCGGTGCTTCTTTCCCTGACCTTCTGCCTGGCGGGATGTTCCAGCCAGGTCGCGGACGGAACCGCTCTTCTGGAAGAGCAGGATTACGAGGGGGCCAGGGAAGCATTTCAGCAGGCCGTGGAAGACGGGGAAAACCTGGGCGAGGCCTACCGGGGGCTTGGCATCTGCTACTGGGAGCAGGAGGACTACGAAAACGCGCTGGAAGCTTTTGAAAATGCGCTGGATAACGGAACAGAGGCTACGGCTACTCTGTACAATATGATGGGACTTTGTGAGCTGAATGCGGGAACCGCGAACCGTGCAGCCTATTATTTTGAAAACGGACAGAAAAAAGAGGGCGCCTCGGCGGAACTGCTTCAGGAAATGGCGTTTAATGAGATTATTGCCTATGAGAAGGCCGGAGACTATGAGACGGCGCGCTATAGGCTGGAGGATTATGTGGAAGACTATCCGGAGGATACCCGGGCGGCAAAGGAACTGGAATTTCTGAACACCCAGGCTCCGGAATCGGAAGCGGAATAGATTTCCGGAATCCGGATGAAAAACCGGAACCGGAAACAGTCAGGAAGGAAATCGAATGGTAGAGATAAAGGAAGAAGGAGAACGCCTGATTCTGGTGGGAATCAGTACCGGAGAGCAGGAGGATACGGAAGCGTCCCTGAAAGAGCTGGGAGCGCTGGCAAAAACTGCCGGGGCCCAGGTGGCCGGGACGGTTATTCAGAGACGGGAAGCGGTTCACCCCGGCACCTATGTGGGAAAGGGAAAGCTGGAGGAAATCCGGGACCTGCTCTGGGAGCTGGAGGCCGACGGGATACTCTGCGATGACGAGCTGTCCCCGGCGCAGATGAGTAATCTGCAGGAGATTCTGGACACGAAGGTGCTGGACCGGACGCTGGTGATTCTGGATATTTTTGCGGCCAGGGCTTCCACCAGTGAGGGAAAGATTCAGGTAGAGCTGGCCCAGCTGAAGTACCGGCAGTCCCGCCTTGCGGGGGCAGGGAAGGCGCTGTCCCGTCTGGGAGGCGGTATCGGTACCCGGGGACCCGGAGAAAAGAAGCTGGAAATGGACAGGCGTCTGATTCGCGAAAGGATAGGACAGCTTGGCCGGGAACTGAAGGATGTCAGGCGCCACCGGGAGGTGCAGAGAAGCGGCCGGAAACGGAGCGGAATTCCCGTGGCGGCCATTGTGGGATACACCAATGCAGGGAAATCCACCCTGCTGAATAAGCTGACCGGTGCAGGCGTGCTGGAGGAAGATAAGCTTTTTGCCACACTGGATCCGGTTACCAGGGCGCTTGTTCTGCCCCAGGGGCAGGAGATTCTGCTGACGGATACAGTAGGGTTTATTCAGAAACTGCCGCACCATCTGGTGGAAGCGTTCAAAAGTACACTGGAAGAGGCAAAATACGCCGATTTCATTCTCCATGTGGTGGATATGTCCAGTCCCCGTATGGAGGAGCAGATGCATGTGGTCTATGAGACCCTGCGGAGGCTGGAAGTGATGAATAAACCGGTGATTACGGTATTCAATAAAATAGACCGGACCGGAGAAGGGCAGATAGTCCGGGATTTTCAGGCGGAACGGACCGTGCGGGTATCGGCGCGGACCGGGGAGCACCTGGAAGAACTTTTAAAGGCCATGGAAGAGGTTCTGCGGGAGCAGAAGATTTATATAGAGCGGCTGTATTCTTATTCCGAAGCAGGAAAAGTACAGCTTATCCGGAAATTCGGAGAACTGGTCTCCGAAGAATGGGAAGAGAATGGAGTCCGCATCCGTGCCTATGTGCCCAGAGAAATATACGGTAAAGTATGACGCAAAGGTGCGCGGGTAAAGCGCACCTTTTTGTATGAATTGTGTTTAAATTGTAGTGGGGGACGGGTACGGGCCGGCCCGTACCCGTCCCCCACTACAATTTCGGAAGGAGAAAGTTATGTCACTGCAGTTTGTGTTTGGAAATTCGGGAGCCGGGAAGTCTCACTGGCTGTATGAGCATATTATCGGGGAATCCCTGAAGCATCCCGACCACAATTATATCATTCTGGTGCCGGAGCAGTTTACCATGCAGACCCAGAGAGAACTGGTTCTCCGCCATCCCAGGCACGGGATTATGAATATTGATGTGCTCAGTTTTGCCCGTCTGGCGTTTCGTATCTTTGAGGAAACGGGAACCCGGACGGGGACGGTGCTGGATGACGAAGGGAAAAATCTGATTCTGCGGAAAATCGCCGGAGACATGGCCCCATCCCTGAAAGTGCTGGGAGGAAATATCCGTAAGATGGGATACATCAGTGAGGTGAAATCGGTGCTGTCCGAGCTGACCCAGTACAGTATAGGACCGGAAGATATGGACCAGATGCTGGAAGCGGCGGGGGAAAATCAGGCCCTGGTGTGGAAACTTAAGGATATTCAGAAACTGTACCAGGCTTTTGAAGCGTACCTGGAAGATAAGTACATTACCCGGGAGGAACTTCTGGACGTGATGTGCCGGGCGGCCGGCCGGTCGGAAAAACTGAAAAACAGTACCGTTGCCCTGGACGGCTTTACCGGCTTTACGCCGGTGCAGATGAAGGTGCTGGCGGAACTGATGCGTCTGTGCCCCAAAGTGATGGTGACGGTGACGGCGGACGGGAAAACAGACCTTTACCGGAAAGGGGACAGCTTTGAGCTTTTCGCCATGAGCCGGAAGACCGTATCCGGTCTGGTAAAACGGGCAAAGGAAGCCGGCATCTGGCTGGAGCCGGAGGTCCGCCTGCCGGAGCGGCCGGTTTACCGGTTCCGGAACAACCCGGCCCTGGGATTTCTGGAGTCGCAGCTCTTCCGCTATGGACGGGAGACCTGGCAGGGAGAGCAGGACGCGCTTCGAATCTGCTGTGCCAGAAATCCCAGGGAGGAAGTCCGCAGGACTGCCTGGCGCATCCGCCATCTGGTGCGGGAGAGAGGATACCGCTACCGGGACATTGCGGTTATCGCAAGCGATATGGAAGTATACGGGGATATTCTGGAAAAAGAATTTGCATCCTGCCGGATTCCGGTTTTTATGGATTATAAAAGAAATGTCCTGCAGAACTCCTTTGTGGAATATATCCGGAGTCTGCTGGCCATGCTGGATATGGGCTTTGCCCCGGACAGTGTGTTCCGGTTCCTGCGCACGGGACTGACCGGATTTTCCAGGGAAGAGCTGGACATGCTGGAAAATTACGTGCGGGCCCTGGGAATCCGGGGATTTAAGAAGTGGCAGGAAAAATGGATACGCAGAGGGAAAAATACGACAGAAGAGGAGCTGGAGACCCTGAATCACCTCCGTGTGCGGTTTGTGGAAAAGCTGGACAGCCTGGTATTTGTATTCCGGCAGAGACGGAAAACGGTGCGGGACATGACGGAGGCGCTGTATCACTTTTTTGTACAGGAAGATATCCAGAAACAGCTGAAAGGTCAGGAAACGCTGTTTCAGGACCGGGGCGAGCTGGCCCTTGCGAAAGAATATGCCCAGATTTACCGGGTGGTGCTGGAACTGTTCGACAAGTTTGTGGCCCTGCTGGGGGAAGAACCCATGGGTATGCAGGAGTACAGTGAACTGCTGGATGCCGGATTTTCCGAGGCCCGGGTGGGCGTTATCCCGCCGGGGGTGGACCAGGTGGTTGCCGGCGATATTGAGCGGACCCGGCTTCGGGATATCCGTGCCCTGTTTCTGCTGGGGGTAAACGATACCCTGATTCCCGGGACCGCCGAGGCAGGAGGACTGCTTTCTGACCGGGACCGGGAACGGTTCGCCCAGGCCGGCGTGGAGCTGGCACCGGGCGTGCGGGAGAAGACCTGGATTCAGAAATTTTATCTGTATCTGAACATGACCCGTCCCACGGAAGAACTGACGCTTCTGTACAGCCGGGTGTCCACGGACGGGAAAAGCCTTCGCCCGGCCTACCTGGCAGGGGAAGTGCTGCGGATGTATCCGGACATGAAGGTGGAAGATCTGGAAACTTCCGGTATCCGTCAGCAGGAACTTACGCCGGAGACAGGGCTTGCCTGCCTGGCGGAGCGGATGCAGACGCCCGGCGCCCTTCAGGAGAGTGACTGGCAGGAACTGTACCGCTGGTACACGGCCCGTCCAGCCTGGAAAGAAAAAGTGGAGAGGCTGACCGGGGCCGGAACCTACCGGATGCCCGAAGACCGGCTGAGCCGGAAGACGGCAGAGGAGCTGTTCGGAAACCGGCGGCAGGGGATTACCCGGCTGGAACAGTTTGCGGCCTGCCCCTTTGCCCATTTCCTTTCCTACGGCCTGCGGCTTCAGGAGCGGGAAGAGTTTTCTTTTGCGGCCCTGGACTTTGGAACCGTGTTTCACGAGGCGCTGGAGCGGTACGGCAGAAAGCTGGAGGCGGAAGGACTGGACTGGGATTCTGTGGATGAAGAAAGACAGGAAGAACTGGTCGAAGCCTCCGTGGAGGAGAGCATTGTCGACTATCATAACAGCGTGCTTTACGGGACGGCGAGAAACGCCAGCCTGATTCCCCGCATGAAGCGGCTTCTGAAGCGGACGGTGTGGGCCATGGGCGGACAGCTTGCCCGGGGCAGCTTCCGGCCGGAAGGCTCCGAGGTGAGTTTCGGAAGCGGAAAGATAGACCGGATAGATACCTGCGAGGATGAGGATAAAGTCTATGTGAAAATTCTGGACTACAAAACGGGATCCAGAACGTTTGACATGGCCGCCTTTTACCACGGCCTGCAGATGCAGCTGACCGTGTACATGGGAGAGGCGCTGAAGCTGGAAGAGAAGCGCCACCCCGGGAAAAAAGCGGTGCCGGCGGGGATTTTCTACTATCGCATGAAAGACCCCCTGGTGGAAAAGAAGCCGGACGAGAGACAGCTGGAAGAGGCTATCCTGCGGGAACTGAAGCTGGACGGCATTGTCAACGGCGAGGAAGCGGTGATACAGCGCCTGGACCGGGAGTTTACCGGCAGTTCCGCCGTCATTCCGGTGACCAGGACAAAGAGCGGGTACAGCAGAGAGTCCCGGATGGTTTCCACAGAAGAATTTCAGAAAATGCTGGAGTATGCGGAAGAAAAAAGAGAGGAACTGGAACAGGCCATAAAGGACGGATACGTCAAGGCCAGCCCTTATGAGCTGGGCAGGGATACGGCCTGCGATTACTGCCGGTTCCGGAAAATCTGCGGATTTGACCAGACCCTGGAAGGGTGCCGGATGCGCAGACTGCCCCGTCTGTCCATGGAGGACGTGCTGGGACTTTTAAAAATCCGGAAGGAGACGGGAAAATGGGAGTAAAATGGACAGAAGAACAGGAAAAAGTCATCCGTCTGCGGGACAGCAATATTCTGGTGTCCGCCGCGGCAGGGTCCGGGAAGACTGCGGTCCTGGTGGAACGGATTATCGGCCGGATTACCCGGGACAATCCGCCGCTGGATATCGACCGCCTGCTGGTGGTGACTTATACGGAAGCGGCGGCGGCGGAAATGAAGGAGAGAATTGCCCGGGCCGTGGAGCAGGCGCTTCTGGAACAGCCGGACAGTGTGCACCTGAAAAAGCAGGCGGCGCTGGTACATACCGCCCGCATTACGACGATACACAGTTTCTGTCTGTCGGTGATTCGGGAATATTTTCATACCATTGATTTGGACCCCGGTTTCCGGGTGGCAGAAGAGGGTGAACTCCGGCTTCTGAAGCAGGATGTACTGTCAGAACTGCTGGAAGAACGGTACCAGGAGGGAAGCAGCCGCTTCCTCCGGTTTGCGGAAACCTTTTCGCCGGGAAGAGACGACAGAAAACTGGAGGAACTGGTGCTGGAACTTTACGAAGCTTCGGGCGCTTTCCCGGATGCCCGGGAGTGGCTGGAGGACTGCGCCGATGAATACCGGAAGGGTCTGTCCGGGGACAGCCGCTGGATGAAACGGCTTGTTTCCTATATAAAAGCCAGCCTGAACGCAGTGGAAGATATGATAGAAAAGGCCAGGAAAATCTGCCTGGAACCGGGCGGCCCGGCGGTCTATGAAAAGGCGCTGGACGCCGATAAAAAACTGATAAAAAACATGCAGAAGGCCGCCGGTTTTGAGGAACTGTGGTTTGCCTTCTGGGCAGGAGGGAAGGCGGCCTTCGCGCGGCTTCCGGCGGCGCGGGGAGAGGAGCTGGACGAGAAAAAGACAGAAGAGGTAAAAAACCTCCGGAACCAGTGGAAGAAGGCGCTGACCGACCTGAAAGAACAGTTCTTTTTTCAGAAGCCGGAAGAAATGGAGCGGGATTTTCAGCTCTGTATTCCCGTGACAGAAGAACTGGTCAGCCTGGTGCTGGAGTTTGAAGAGCGGTTCCGCCAGCAGAAGAACCGGAAAAATCTGATTGATTTCCGGGATATGGAGCAGTATGCACTGCAGATTCTGACCCGGAAGGAGAACGGGAAACGGGTGCCCACGGAAGCGGCCCTGGATTATCAGGAGCGGTTCGAGGAAGTGATGGTAGACGAGTACCAGGACAGTAACCTTCTGCAGGAGGCGGTGCTGACCAGCGTGTCCCGGAACAGCCGGGGCGGCCACAATCTGTTTATGGTAGGGGACGTGAAACAGAGCATTTACCGGTTCCGCCTGGCAAGGCCGGAACTGTTTCTGGAAAAATATCATACCTATGCCAGAGAGGAAGGACCGGACTGCCGGATAGACCTGCACCGGAACTTCCGCAGCAGACCGGAAGTGCTGGAAAGCGTCAATGCCTTGTTTGAGCGGCTCATGGTAAAAGAACTGGGAGGCATTACCTATGATGAGGAAGCGGCCCTGAACCCGGGTGCGGAATTCCCGGAAACGCCTGACTGCGGTACGGAAATCCTGGTAGTGGACGCTGCGTTTTCCCGGGAAACAGAGCAGGACAGCGTCCGGGAAACCCGCCAGGAGATGGAGGCCCGGGCGGTGGTGGAGCGGATTCACCGGCTGATGGCAGAGCAGAAAATCCGGGACGAAAAAACCGGGGACCTGCGTCCGGTTCAGTACCGGGATATCGTGATTCTGACCCGAAGCCTGAAGGGCTGGACCGACGCCTTTTCCCGGGTGCTGAACCGGGAGGGGATCCCGGTGGCGGTGGCCTCCCGGGAAGGGTATTTTCAGACGCTGGAAATCGGCTGGCTGATGGATTATCTGCGGATACTGGACAATCTGTGCCAGGACATTCCCCTGGCCGGAGCGCTGAAATCCCCCTTTGGAGGGATGACCGGGGAGGAACTGGCCCTTATCCGGGCGGCCTGCCCGGAAGGACCTTTTTATAGGGCCGTGCTCTCCCTGGCAGGACAGCCCGGTCTGACCGGCGAACTGGCAGAGGTGGCCGGGAAGCTTCGGAACATTCTGGAACAGGCGGAAGAATTCCGGGAGAAGGTTCCCTATACGCCGGTATCAGACCTGCTCTGGGAGATTCTCCAGAAAACCGGCTACCGGGAATACGTTCTGGCCATGCCGGGGGGAGAACAGCGGGCGGCCAACCTGGACATGCTGCTTGTGCGGGCCCGGGCCTTTGAGTCCGCCAGCTACCGGGGACTGTTTCACTTTGTCCGCTATGTGGACCAGCTGGAAAAGTATGATATGGATTTCGGGGAAGCACAGCTTCAGGACGAGACTTCAGACACGGTAAGACTGATGAGCATCCATAGGAGCAAGGGCCTGGAATTCCCGGTCGTCATCGTGGCAGGAATGGGAAAACAGTTCAATGAGCAGGACCTGCGAAAGAGCGTGGTTATCCACCCGGACCTGGGACTTGGCATGGATGCTGTGGACACAGAAAAGCGGACCAAAAGTCCGTCGCTTCTGAAAAAGGTGATTCAGAAGGAAACTGCCCTGGAGAACCTGGGAGAGGAACTGCGGATTCTGTATGTGGCCATGACCAGGGCGAAGGAGAAGCTGATTCTGACCGGAATGGTATCCAGAGGCACTGTGGTGCTTCCAGAAGAGGAGGAAGAGCAGGAGAACGGGGCCCCAAAACCCCTTTCCTTTCTGCAGCTTGCCGGGGCGCGTACCTGCCTGGACTGGCTGCTTGCAGCGGCCCGGGGGCTTCCCCGGGAAACGCCGGTTCAGGTATGGCGGGTGGAACTGCCGGCACTGGTGGAGGCAGAGGCTGCCCGGGCCGGAACAGACGCGCTGGAAAAGGACTGGTATCTGAAGGAAATTCAGAACCCGGAGAGCCCGCTGGCCGTAAGGGACGAAGAATTTGCAAAGCGGCTGGAGGCACAGCTTTCCTGGCATTATCCATATGAAAAAGAAGAAAACCTGAAACTCAAATACACCGTTTCCGAGCTGAAAAAGAGAGCCTCCCTGGCCGGGGAGGAAGGGGAAGAGCTGATAGCGGAGGAGGACGCGGTTCCTCTGATTCCGGCCTTTCTTCAGGAAGAACAGGAGATTGCAGGGGCCTCCCGGGGAAGCGCCTATCACCGGGTGCTGGAACTTCTGGATTTTTCCCGGGAATATACAGTGGAAAGTCTGGAACAGGAAGTGGACGCTTTCTGGAGAGCGGGAAAAATACCCCAGGAAATGGCCGCCGCGGTGCGGCCCGAGGACATCCTCTTTTTTCTGAATACAGAAAGCGGAAAGCGGATGCGCCGGGCCGCCCGGGCCGGAAAGCTTTACAAAGAGCAGCCCTTTGTATTCGGCGTGGAAGCGGGCCGGATTTCACCGGACGCAGACGCCGGGGAACTGACTCTGATTCAGGGAATTATCGACGTCTGGCTGGAAGAAGAGGACGGCCTGGTTGTGCTGGACTATAAAACGGACCGGGTGCGTACCGCAAAAGAGCTGACGGACCGGTACCGGGAACAGCTGTTTCTTTACGGAGAAGCCCTGGAACAGATGACAGAGAAGAAGGTAAAAGAGCGGATTATTTATTCGTTCACTTTGAGGGAGGAGATAGAATGCTGACGGAGATAGTAATCGACTATCTGGTGGTGATGAGTCTGCTGACCTTTGCCGCTTACGGCATGGACAAGCGGAAAGCGAAAAAAGGGCAGTGGAGAATTCCGGAAAAGACCCTGCTTCTGCTTGCTGTGCTGGGAGGCTCCCTGGGAGCGCTCCTGGGAATGTATGTGTTTCACCATAAAACGCAGAAGACAAAATTTGTAATTGGAGTGCCGGTAATTATTGCGGTACAGGCGGCAGTGGCAGCAGGATTTCTGTGGCTGCGGCCGTAGCGGAAGGAGGATAACAGCATGGGAATGAATCAGACGCCTGCCTCAGAGCGGGTACACATCGGTTTCTTTGGGAAAAGAAACGCGGGGAAGTCCAGTGTCATGAATGCCGTGACGGGACAGAAGCTGGCCGTGGTGTCAGAGGTAAAAGGAACGACTACAGACCCGGTCTACAAGACCATGGAGCTTCTGCCTCTCGGCCCGGTGGTGATGATGGATACGCCGGGCATTGACGATGAAGGGGAACTGGGAACGCTCCGGGTGAAAAAGAGCTGGCAGGTGCTCAATAAAACGGACGCCGCAGTGCTGGTAATTGACGCGGGAGAAGGCGTTTCCCCGGAAGATAAAAGGATGCTGGAACGCATCCGGGAAAAGGAGATTCCCTATGTAGTGGCCCTGAATAAAGCGGAGCTTGTGGAAGCAGAGGATATCCGGAAGGCGAAAGAGGCCCTGGATGTGCCGGAGGAGTTGCTTCTTCCGGTGAGCGCGGAAAAAGGAACGGGAATCCATGAACTGAAGGAAAAGATTGCGGAAGTGGCCGGAAAGGAAGAAAATAAAAAGCGGCTGGTGGGGGATATGCTATCCCCGGGAGACCTGGTGGTGCTGGTGGTACCCATTGACTCCGCAGCCCCCAAAGGACGGCTGATTCTGCCCCAGCAGCAGACTATCCGGGACGTGCTGGAATCCGGCGCCATCTCCGTGGTGACCAGGGAAACAGAACTGAAAGAAACTCTGGCGTCCCTGGGAAGAAAGCCCCGGCTTGTGATTACCGACAGCCAGGCATTTGGAAAGGTATCCGCGGATACACCGGAGGACATTTGGCTGACCTCTTTTTCCATTCTGATGGCAAGGTACAAGGGGAACCTGGATATTCTGCTGGAAGGCGTGCGTGCGCTGGACACCCTGAAAGACGGGGACACAGTGCTTATCAGCGAGGGTTGTACCCATCACCGCCAGTGCGACGATATCGGCACGGTCAAGATTCCCCAGTGGATTCGGGAGTATACGGGGAAGAAACTGCATTTTGCCACCACATCGGGCACGGAATTTCCCGATGAACTGGGAGAATACAGTCTGATTGTCCACTGCGGCGGCTGCATGCTGAATGAAAGAGAAGTACAGTACCGTCTGAAATGCGCGAAGGACCAGGAGGTGCCCATCACCAATTACGGGATGCTGATTGCCCAGGTTCACGGGATACTGAAACGGTCGCTGGAATTTCTGGAGTAGCGCTTCTGCGCTTTGCCAGTCCGGGGAGCGTGATTCGCAAAGCCGTACTGGAGTGCTGACCAGGGACTGGCGCTGGCTATTTTTTCTCTTTTCAAAGGAAGAGCAGAGGGGAAACAAAAATCACTTGTATCACCTCTGCTTTTCTGCTATTCGTCGGATCTTCTGCTCCGGCAGTACAAACGGGTAAAAAGCGAACGGAAAAAACTTTTCAGCTACC
>DSTFC04002__coassemble_1042_pt1 | contig 20524 bp, 23 predicted proteins | sample DSTFC04002__metabat2_high_PE_021 | metagenome-assembled genome bin DSTFC04002
TGTATGTCCGAAGGGCAATTCCTGGAAAAAGCAGAATCCTATTTTGGACCGGCCTGGTCCCTGCATGGTAAGACGGCGAATATTGACGGCTTTATTGACGCAGTCAGTGCGGAAGAAATCTACACACTTTTTCCCAGAAAAGTATCATCGGCTCCGGTGGTTATATGCCGGAAGACATGAAAGACGTTATGGAGATGATGAAAAGCGGGAAATGGGACCTGAACCAAATCATCACCCACGAGTTTTACTGGATAAAATGGAAAAGGCCATCCGTACTGCAGGTGATGTAAACCATTCTCTGAATGTGGTGATTAAAATAGTGATTATTGGCGTGAACATTTACCGGATTTACGAAGACGGGGTAACCGTTTATCCGGGACATCTCATCTATGCGGCAGCCGGATATACCTTTTGCAGACTGCCATGTTCGCGGAATTTGGCGGCGATTATACCCAGCAGAGGACGATGAATATAGCCACCGGATTTGTGGTGTACCTGACGGTCATAGGACTTGCGCTTTTTATGATTATCCGGGGAAAGAGAATGAGAAATAGAAAGAACCTATAAATGGCACTTTGCATAGAGATTATTTATTTCATGAATTTTCCAACTGCTGTTATAATAGAGAAGAAACTTTAAATCATAATGAGGAGGAGACTTATGAAAAAGCGATTAGTGAGTGTACTTCTGGTATCTGCACTTGGTCTGTCCATGCTGGCAGGATGCGGCGGCGACAGTTCCGGAAATGCTTCAGAAGAAAACAGCAGTGAAGGCGGCGACAAAATTACGTTTATGGCTCCGGACTGGGCTATCCCTACAGAGGAGCAGCTGGCCGCTTTTAAGGAAGAAACAGGAATTGAAGTAGAGTGCGCTGAGGTCGGCTGGGACGATATCCGGGAAAAGCTGGCTACTGCGGCAAGTGCAAACCAGTGTGCGGCGGACGTCGTGGAAGTGGACTGGTCCTGGGTCGGTGAATTCTATGCGGCCGGCTGGCTGGAGCCGCTGGAGGTGTCCGATGAGGATAAGGCGGACATGCCTACAATAGAGACATTTACCGTGGATGACCAGGTACTGGCTATGCCTTACGCCAATGATTACCGTCTGGCTTACTACAATACGGAACAGTTCGCGGCTGCCGGGATTACGGAAGAACCACAGACATGGGATGATGTTCTGGAGGCCTGCCGTGCCCTGAAATCATCCGGAACAGTGGATTATCCGTTTGCCATTGCCCTGAATGCAGAGGAGAAGACTTCCACCTGCCTGATGTGGCTGGCCTACACGATGAACGGTGTGGTATGGAACGATGACGGCACATTTAATGAAGAATCTGTTATGGAGGCCCTGACCTATCTGGAAACTCTGATTAACGAAGAACTGGTTGCTCCGGAGGACAAGACTTCTTCCGGAATGGACGCTTACATGCGTATCTGTGGAGGAAACGCTTCCTTCCTTACCGGCCCGACATCTTTTGTTTCCAGAATCCAGGACGAAGAACTTTGCAGTGTAGTGGGACAGATTACACCGATTCTGGTTCCGGGCAAAGACGGAAAAGCCACCCAGACCATGCCTCTTCCGGAAGCGATTGGCGTGAGCAGTCTTTCTGAGAACAAGGAAGCTGCGAAAAAGTTTGTAGAGTGGTATACTTCCGCAGACATGCAGAAACAGCTGAACGATACAAACAGTGCCATTCCGACCAGAAATTCTGTGCTGGAAGAGCTGATTGATGAGGGAACGATTCAGAATTCCGGTGCAATGCTGGAAGAGGCCAGATTAGTGTCCTCTCCGTTCCCCAACGGAATTCCTTCTTACTATGCGGAGATGTCAAGCGCGATGTATAATGCCATCAATAAAATGGCACGGGGCGAGCTGAATGCCCAGGAGGCTTATACAGAGATGTCAACCGCCCTGGAGGAACTGATTAACGAAGAGTAAGTCAGGAAGAGACAGATGAAAAAAAAGATACTACCTTATCTTTTACTAACACCCATGATTCTTATCATGGGTGTATTAGTATTTTACCCGATTGCCGCCACGTTTTCCTACAGCCTGAAAAAGTGGAAGCTGACGGCGCCCGGAGACATCCGGTTTGTCGGACTGAAAAATTATATTCATATTCTCCAGTCGGATTCTTTCTGGTACAGTATGCAGAATACCCTGTTTATTCTGGTTTTTGTTGTGGTCTTTACGACGCTGGCAGGATGCCTGGTTGCCATGTTCCTGAATATCCGGGTCCGGTTTTCCGGAATTCTTCTTGCCCTTGCGGTGCTGCCCTGGGCCCTGCCGCCTTTTGTAAACGGGATTCTGTGGCGGTTTGTATTTTATTCGGGATACGGTTTTTTAAACAAACTGCTGACCGGGCTTGGGCTGACAGACAAACCGGTGGAGTTTCTTGCCTCCCGGTGGACGCTGCTGCTGGTTGTGTCTGTCGTGGTGGTCTGGAAAAGTGTGCCTTTTATGGCACTGGTATGCCTGGCCGGAAGGCAGTCCATACCGGAAGGATTTTACGAGGCGGCCCGCATGGACGGCGGCTCCAGGTGGCAGATATTCCGCAGGATAACCCTGCCTCTGATGATGCCGTTTATCGGGGTGGAAGTGACTTCCGCGTCTGTGACGGCCATCAATGTGTTTGATGAGATTGTGGCGCTTTCCGGATACAGCGACCTGGGCAAAAATATCCTGATGCAGAGTTATCTGACTACGTTTACGTTCCTGGACTTCGGGGAGGGGAGCGCCATAACCTATATTGTCATGTTTTTCGCCCTGATTCTGGGCCTCTTTTACCTGAAGAGTCTGGTAAAGGAGGTGTCCTACGAGTGAAAGCAGCAAGAAAAGCAGGATATATTCTTGCCCTGGTCCTGTTTCTCATTTTTACCGTGGGGCCTTTTGTCTGGACTTTTATCATCTCTGTCACACCGGATTATGCCATGTTTTCCGGAGACAGCGGACTGCTGCCGGATACGATTATTTTTGACAATTATGCGGAACTTTTTTCCGGCAGACAGCGGGGAAGCCGCTTTTTTACCAGCATCTGGAATTCTCTGAAGGCGTCCGGAATTACGCTTTGTGTGGGAATTCCCGTAGCCCTGATGAGTGCCTGGGCACTGGGGCGCATGGAGTTCCCGGGGAGAAAACTGATTCGGAGCCTTCTGCTGATTACGATGGTTATTCCGGTAATGGCAACGATTATTCCGCTCTACCGGATGTTTGCGGCCGGACAGATGCTGGATAATATGTTCTGGCTGAGCCTGGTTTATGTAAGTTCCTATCTTCCGATGGCTGTGTGGCTGATATCCAACTATTTCGCCACCATTCCGAAGGAACTGGAGGAGGCGGCCCTGATTGACGGCTGCGGGCGCATGTCGTCCTTTTTCCGGATAGTACTGCCGCTTTCCCGGACGATTCTGCTGTCTGTGGCACTGATTATGTTTCTGAATACCTGGAGCCAGTTCCAGATTCCGCTGATTCTGGCCTCTTCCATGGAGACCAAGCCCATGGCTATTGTGGTGTCGGAATTCGTTACCAAAGACAGTGTGCAGTACGGCCTTGTGGCGGCGGCCGGGATGCTGGCCCTGATACCTCCGGCCCTGGCGGCTCTTTTGTTCCGGAAGTATCTGATTTCCGGAATGACCAGCGGCTCTGTAAAAGGATGATACTTCGGATTGAGAAACAGGAAAATATCTGCTATAGTGTAGAAGAAATCAGGTAAACAGGAGGAAGAACAGATGGTACATCATATTGTTATATGGAATTTTAAACCGGAAATTACAGAAGAGCAGAAACCGGCCCTGAAGCAGGCCATGGCTGAGAATCTGAAAGCGCTTGTAGGCAAAGTCCCGGGGCTTCTGACCGTGGAGTTTGTGGACAGTCCGCTTTCTTCCAGTACCCATGAAATCGCGCTGGTAACCGCGATGGAAAAGGCAGAGGATGTGGCAGTTTATGGCAGTCATCCGGCCCATGTGCAGGTGGCGGATACGTTTGTGAGACCGTATGTGCAGGACCGGGCATGCCTGGATTATTAGAACGATGAAAACGAATTTTATTTTTGATTTGTACGGGACGCTGGTGGATATCCATACCGATGAGGAGAAGCCGGAAGCATGGAAGGCGCTTGCCCGTTTTTATTCCTATTATGGCGCCGGTTATACGCCTGCGGAACTGAAAGAGGAGTACCGGAAGCTGACCGGGGAACTTACGGCAGGCAGGGAAGGCCTCCGCAGGGACAGCCATGAAGCATTTCCGGAAATTGAGATAGAAGAGGTGTTTCTGGAACTGTTTCGGGCAAAAGGTGGGAAGGTTTCACCGGAACTGGCAGTGTATGCCGGACAGTTTTTCCGGGCCATGACCACAGACTGGCTCCGGCTTTACGACGGAACCCGGGAAATGCTGGAAAATCTGCGGGACAGGGGCGGCAGACTCTATCTTCTTTCCAATGCACAGCAGATTTTTACGGAATATGAGATGAAGGCGCTGGGGATTTACGGATTTTTTGACGCCGTATATCTTTCCTCTTCCTGCCGGTGCAAAAAGCCGGACCTGCGGTTTTTCCGGATGATTCTGGAAGAGCAGAAGCTGAATCCGAAGGACTGCATTATGACAGGAAATGACGGTGCCTGCGATATCGAAGGGGCGAAGCGGGCAGGAATGTCCACGCTCTATGTGCGTTCCGGCCTTTCCCCGGAAGAGGACTTCCCGGACGCGGATTTTATTCTGGAAGAGATGGATATGAAAAAAATCCAGAAGATTCTTTTGTCTGAATTGTAGCAAAGCTGTAGTCGGGGACGGGTACGGGCCAGCCCGTACCCGTCCCCGACGGAATTAGAATTTCTCGCCGGAGAGAAGTTCGTATGCTTCGATGTATTTGTCTACTGTTTTCTGTACGACTTCATCGGGAAGAAGGAAATCGCTGTCCGGGTTTGCCTTCAGCCAGTCACGTACATACTGTTTGTCAAAGGACGGCTGGCTTTTTCCCGGCTCGTAGCCTTCCAGCGGCCAGAAACGGGAGCTGTCCGGAGTCAGCATTTCATCGCCCAGAACCACGTCTCCGTTTTCATCCAGACCGAACTCAAATTTGGTATCGGCAATGATGATGTTCCGGGAAAGGGCGTATTCCGCACATTTCTTATAAAGCGCAAGAGTGTAGTCCCGGATTTTCTCCGCATATTCCCGGCCTCTGCCCGGATGGAGTTTTTCCAGAATCTCCACGGTGTCCTCAAAGGAGATGTGCTCGTCATGGTCGCCCAGATCCGCCTTGGTGGTCGGCGTGTAAATGGGTTCGGGCAGACGGTCGGATTCTTTCAGCCCTTCCGGGAGACGGATGCCGCATACGGTGCCGTCCTTCTGGTAGCTGGCCCAGCCGCTGCCGGTGATATAGCCCCGTACGATGCACTCAACGGGAAGCATGTCCAGTTTTTTGCACAGCATGGTATGGCCTTCAAATTCCGTTTTCTGGAAGAATTCCGGCATGTCTTTTACATCTGTGGAAATCATATGATTCGGTACGATATCCTTTGTAAAATCAAACCAGAACCGTGACATCTTTGTGAGCACTGTTCCTTTGTCTGTGATAGTGTTCTTCAGAATGTAGTCGAAAGCGGAGATACGGTCGGTTGCGTAGATAACCAGATTCTCTCCCGTGTCATAAACCTGACGGACTTTCCCTTCTTTAATCGGCTTATATTCCTGCATGGGTTTCACTCCTTAGTAATTTTTTTCTTTCCCTATTCCGGAAAGCTATGAATATTGTAGCAGATAATTTCCAAAAAGAAAACAGCATTTCGAAAACTGACGCAGGGTTTTGCGGCTCTCTGGTTGCGGCAAATGGAAAAATGCAATATAATGATGCCAGAACCGGAAAATACTGATACAGGAGAAAAGAGTTATGAACACATACATGAAAGACGAACTGCGTATCCGTCATGGAAGAAAAGAAGACGCCGGGGAACTGGCCCGGGTGGAGCGGGCCTGCTTTCCGGAAGCGGAGGCGGCCACGGAAGAAGAGATGGCGGCCAGGCTTGCCGTTTTTCCGGAACATTTCTGGATTCTGGAAAAGGCGGGACGCATTATCGGGTTTATCAATGGGATGGTAACCAGTGAACGGACCATCCGGGACGAGATGTTTGCCGATGCCGGACTTCATGAGCCGGGCGGGGACTGGCAGGCCATATTCGGCGTGGATACGTTCCCGGAATTTCAGGGCCGCGGACTGGCCTCCCGGGTTATGGAACAGGTGATTGCGGATGCGAAAAGCCAGGGAAGAAAAGGCTGTATTCTGACCTGCAAGGAGCAGCTCATCGGTTTTTATGAGCGCTTCGGCTATCAGAACGAGGGTCTGTCCGCATCCACCCATGGCGGGGCACGCTGGTATGATATGCGTCTTGAATTCCAGGACTTTCCGGTCAGGGAAAATGGGACAGAATAGACAGTGACAGTAACAGTAAGGAGACGAAGAATATGATAGAAATTATCTGCTTAATCTGGCTGTGGGGGAAGATAGGAAACATGGCCCGGGAAAGAGGAAAACGGCCTGGGAAATACCGTGCCATCACGTTTGCGCTCTGGTTTGGTCTGGAGACACTGGGAACCGTGCTGGGATTCACCCTGGGAGCTTTTCTCTTCGGAGCCGAAAATGCCGCAATGATATTTGCCTATATGCTTGGCATTGGCGGGGCTGCCGCAGGAGCCCTGATAGCCTGGCAAATAGTGAAAAAATCCGGTCCGGCCGGGCAGAACGGCCAGGGACACTACCAGGGAAATCTGGACCCGGACTATGGAATGCCGGGCTACGGCCCGCAGCCGGTAAATCAGGGCGGATATGCCTATACCAATGAAGATATGCTGGGGACTCCGGCGGAGATCCGGCTGATAACCAGTCCCCTTCCGGGAGAGCTTTTCACCGATTTTTATCTGAACGGACAGTGGGTATGCCGGCTGAACAGCGGCTGCGAGTACCGGTTCCGGACATTTACCCGGAAGAACCGGATAACCACTGGAAGTCCGGATCCGGTTCCAGAGACGCCGGAAAATACCGTAAAATTTATCGCTGCGGATAACGGCAGCATTGAAATCCACGCAGAGACAGGGAGGCTTCTGCCGGAGCAGTTTTTGAACCGCAGGGGAAACTGATGTCAGAAAGGAAGGAAAGCATATGAACGCGCTTATTATTATCCTGGCAGTGCTGATTGTGGCTGCCGTTCTCCTGGTAATCTGGATGATTGCCACTTACAACGGATTTATCCGGCTGAAAAATAAGATAGACGAGGCCTGGGCAGCCATGGATGTCTCCCTGAAAAAACGGTGGGACCTGGTGCCCAATGTGGTGGAAACCGTGAAAGGCTATGCGAAGCATGAATCGGAAACCCTGGCAAAGGTAACGGCGGCCAGAAACAGCGCCCTTTCTGCAGCCACGCCGGGAGAGCGGATTCAGAAGGACCAGGAGCTGACGGGAAGTCTGCATTCGCTGTTCGCCCTTTCGGAAAGCTATCCGGACCTGAAGGCCAGCGCCGGATTTCAGGGACTTCAGGAGCAGCTTTCCCGGATGGAGGAAGAGATAGCGGGTTCCCGGCGGTATTACAATGCCGTGGTGAACCGTTTTAACACGAAGCTGGAAATGTTCCCCGGAAATATTATCGGAGGAATCTGCGGCTTTGAGCGCCGTCCGCTCTATGAACTGAAAGAGGACAAGGAGCGGGAAGCGGTAAAAGTATCTTTTTAAGGACAGCGAAGGAGAGACGCTATGAGAGTAAGAATGAGGATGCGGGGGAACCGGAGAGGAAACGGGTTTCTTATCTGGTTTCTGATTGTTCTGGTGCTGGGCAACCTGGGCATGCTGGAGAATCTGTTTTCCGCCCGGCAGGAAACGGGAAACCAGACCGTAACGGAAGACCTTTATATGTCCACGGATAACTATTTTGTGGATGCGCGGATAGACGAACACAATACAGTCACAGTTACAGAAGATATTACGGTTACCTTTGAAGAAAGCAGACACGGGATATACCGGTATATCCCGTACAAGGGTGTGATTACGGAGCTGGAGAGTGACGGAACCACCCGGGAGACGCCTTATTATGCCCGGATTGGGGATGTGGCTTCGTCCACGGCAGTGGAAGAGAGCCGGGAAAACGGAAACTGTGTGCTTCGTTTCGGAGAGGAAGATTATACGGTCCGGGGCGCCGCAGAATATGAGTTTTCCTATACGTTTACCCCGGTTACCAGCAGCGGATATGAACAGGTTTATTACAATATTTTCCCGACAGGATGGCAGAATGAGATTCCTGCGGGAAGCTCCTTCCGGATTACGTTTCCGGAAGAATTTGACCACGATACTGTGCAGTTCTACTACGGAAGCTATGGGGAACGGATGGACGGCTCTTCCCTCCTGGAACTGAGCTGGGATGGAAACATCTTAACCGGTGTTCTGACGGAAGCCCTTCCGGTGGGAAACGGACTGACGATATATGTCCCCATGGAGGAAGGGTATTTTCAGAGTGTGGCTACGGTCTGGGGCAGCAATCTGATGCTGATTGTTCTCTCCGCAGTGATTCTGGCTGTGCTGCTGGTGCTGTTTTTCCTCTTCGGGAAGGAGGAGCCGATTCTTCCTTCCATCCAGTTTCAGCCCCCTGCGGGACTGGACAGCGCGGCGGCCGGTTATGTGGTGGACGGATACATTTCCGATACGGACATCACCTCTCTTTTCGTGTTCTGGGCGGACAGAGGGTACATAAAGATTCGGGAACTTTCCGACGGGAACCTGTCTTTTAACAAGCAGAGGGAACTTCCGGCAGACGCGCCGTCCTATGCGGTGGTTCTGTTTGAAAAGGTATTCGGAAGCGGGGAGGACACGATTGGAAAAGAAGTCAGGCTCTCCAGGCTGAAGTATAAGATGGCAGAGACTTACCTGACGGCAAAGGAAATGGTGAAGGACCGTTACCGGGGAATCTATACCACCTCCTCCCGGGTGGCCCGGGTGATTTCCGGAATTCTGGCAGTTATCCCCATGCTGGCTTTCCTGATTGTGCTGTGGCAGCAGACGTTTGCCGGACTGCTGCTTCTGTTTCTGTGGATTGCCTATGCAGGCGGCCTGATACTGTTCTGCCTGGCAGTGGATTTCTGGTACTCCCAGAGCTCCCGGACAAGACGGGTGATGTGGACCATGGGATGTGCGCTTTGTACCGTTTCCTGCCTGGTTCTGGCAGTAAGCTGCGGAGTGGGCATGCTGCGGGGAACGACGCTGAATCTGTTCCCGGGGCTTATGGCCTGTACGGTGGTATCCATCCTTGCGCTGCCGCTGGCCGGATTTATGAAAAAACGGTCAAAACAGTGCCGGGACTGGATGGGATATCTGGCCGGACTGCGGGAATTTATCGAGACGGCAGAACTGGAACGGATGCAGTTTATCGCAAGGGAGACCCCGGAACTTTTCTACCATATTCTGCCCTTTGCCTATGTCTTCGGACTTTCGGACATTCTCCTTGAGAAGATGAAAGACCTGACGCTGCCGGCTCCGGAATGGTATATCAGCAGCCGGCCGGTGTCTTACTTTGATTATATGATGATGCACCATTTTTTCCACACCAGTATGCGGGAGATGAACACCGTTCTTTCTGTGCCGGAACCGCCCAAATCCACGGGCGGCAGTCACGGAGGCGGGTTCTCCGGCGGCAGTTTTGGCGGCGGGGGCGGCTTTTCCGGAGGCGGCTTCGGCGGCGGAGGCGGTGGAAGCTGGTAAAACGGAAAGGAATGTTGGTTCCCGAAGCCGCATATATTTAGTTACAAATTCACTCTGTGGCGGACGAAATGAAACGGAGCAGGGAAAAAGAAAGCGGAACCCTCCGCACCCGCATGGCGCAGGCGACGGACCTGCCAAAAGACGTGGTGCTGGGGGTTCCGGTGATTACCATAACCGGCAGTCTGGAAGTAAGTGTGGAAAACTACCGGGGAATTCTGGATTACACAAAAGAGCAGATACGGATACTGTGCCGGAAAGGTGAAGTCCGTATTCTGGGAAGGGACCTGGAGATAGCCTACTACACGAATACCGACATGAAAATCACGGGATATATCCGGAAACTGGAATTTACCCATCCGTAATCCCGGCAGACCAGGAAGGGGAATCAGCATGCTGACAACGGCGCTCCGTTATCTGGGCGGTTATGTACTGCTCCGGGCAGAAGGCGGCTCTCCGGAGCGTTTTCTGAACTTGTGCAGCTACCGGGAGATTGTACTGTGGGACGTGAAACCGGCGGGAAATGCCTATGAGATGAAAATGTGGGTAAGGGACGTGAAGCGGCTGGCTCCCGTTCTGCGAAAAAGCGGCGTCCGCATCCGGATTCAGAAACGGATAGGCCTTCCCTTTTTTCTGCACCGTCACCGGAAACGGAAAGTGTTCTTTGCGGGGCTTTTTCTGGCGCCGGTTCTCATCGGCATTCTCTCCCTTTTTGTATGGAATATTCAGATTACGGGAAATCTTCATCAGACGACGGAAACCCTTCTGGAATTTCTGGAGACGGAAGGGGTGTATTCGGGAATGCCCGTATCTCAGGTGGACTGTGAGAAAATAGGAGAAGAAATCCGCAGGGAGTTCCCGGATATTATCTGGGTATCGGCCTCCCTGGAAGGAAGCCGCCTGCATGTGCAGGTAAAGGAAGGTCTGCTGGAGGAAGAGCCCGGAGCCCAGGAAGAACCTGAGGCGCCAACCGACATTGTGGCGGAATCCGCGGGGACGATTGCTTCGATTGTGACCCGGAGCGGAACGCCCCTTGTACAGGAGGGAGACGCCTTCGAAGCGGGAGACGTGCTGGTCTCCGGCAATGTGGCGGTCACAAACGATATGGAAGAAATTACGGGTTACCAGTATCAGAATGCAGACGCGGATATTCAGGCGTACACGGAGCGCTCCTATGAGGACACGATGAGCCTGACCAGAATGGTTCCGGTCAGGACGGGGAAAAAAAGAGCCGCCCTCTGGCTGGGAACCGAAAAGAATCGTTTTTTTCTCGGCATCCGTCATCCCGGATTTGACCAGTATGTGGTTTCCACCCGGGAAAAACGGTTACAGCCCGGAGAGAATTTTTTCCTTCCCTTTTCTGTGGGAATTCTCATCGCGGAAGAGGTTCGTTATGAGGAGCAGGAGTGGAGCCGGGAGGAGTACCGGCAGATACTCACAGAGACGTTTGAAAGGGAATGTCAAAATTTAGAGAAAAAAGGGGTTCAAATTTTACAGAATAATGTTAAAATATACAAGGAAAAGAGTTCCGTATCTGCAAGGGGTACTCTGTCCCTGCTGGGACCGGTGGGAACCAGACAGAGTGCACAGAAACTTCAGGCGCCCCAGGCGGCGGAACCGGGAATACAGGAAGGAAACTGATATATGAGTATACTGGAAACAGTGGTTGAGATTCCGGCAGAGCACGAACAGAATATTTTCGGTCAGTTCGATGCGTTTGCCCGGAAGATAGAGCGCGCCCTTCATGTTACGCTGATAGCCCGGGACAGCCAGGTCAAGATTCTGGGCGACGAGCGGAATGCGGAGCGGGCAAAACAGGTACTTTCCCAGCTTACGGCCATGTCGGAGCGGGGGAATACCATTGACGAGCAGAATGTAAATTATCTTCTGGCACTGGCCATGGATGACAGTACGGAAGATATTCTGGAGGCAGACCGGGACCTTATCTGCCATACCCTTCAGGGGAAACCGGTAAAACCGAAGACACTGGGACAGAAAAAATATGTGGACGCCATTCGCAACGGGATGATTACCTTTGGCATCGGGCCGGCCGGAACGGGAAAGACCTATCTGGCCATGGCTGTGGCGATTACCGCATTTAAACATAATGATGTGGGCCGGATTATCCTGACCCGTCCGGCCATAGAGGCGGGGGAGAAGCTGGGATTTCTGCCCGGCGATTTGCAGAGCAAAATCGACCCCTATCTGCGGCCTCTCTACGATGCACTGTATCAGATTATGGGAGCGGAGAGTTTTCTGAAAAACTCGGAAAAGGGACTGATTGAAGTAGCTCCGCTGGCCTACATGAGGGGACGTACCCTGGACAATGCGTTTATTATTCTGGATGAGGCGCAGAATACCACTCCCGCCCAGATGAAAATGTTCCTGACCCGTATCGGATTCGGTTCCAAAGTGGTCATTACCGGGGACTCCACCCAGAAGGATCTGGCGCCGGGACAGCCGTCCGGTCTGGATGTGGCCATGAATGTGGTGAAGAATATTGAAGACATCAGTATCTGTCATCTGACCAGCAGGGATGTGGTTCGGCATCCGCTGGTGCAGAAGATTGTAAAAGCATACGAGGATTATGAACAGAAGCAGGAGAGCACGAACCGGAGAAAACGGGGCGCTGCCTCCGGCGGAAGGAAACCAAAAAAACGATGAGACTTTACATGGAAGAAGAAGGGAGCATAAAGCTTCCGCTTCCCTGCCGGGAACTGGCCACGGAAGTGGCGGAGGCCGTGCTGGACATGGAAGGATGTCCCTATGAGGCCCAGGCAGAGCTTCTGCTTACCACGGACAGGGAAATACAGACGATAAACAGAGAATACCGGCAGACAGACCGTCCTACAGACGTGCTGTCTTTTCCCGTGACGGATTACCCGGTTCCGGGGGACTTTTCTGTTCTGGAGGAGGCGGTGGACTGCTTTGACCCGGAGACCGGAGAACTGCTTCTTGGAAACATTGTGGTGTCGAAAGAGCGGGTACTGGCCCAGGCAGAGGAATACGGGCATTCCGTCCGCCGGGAATTTGCATTTCTGATAGCACACAGTGTACTTCACCTGCTTGGATATGACCATATGGAAGAGCAGGAACGAGAAGTAATGGAAGAGAAACAGCGGGAGGTTCTCGGCAGACTGGGAATTCCCAGGTAAAAGAGGTGTTTTATGGCAAAGAAAAAATCAAAGGCAGGCGGATTTCTGGTACAGGGATCCATTCTGGCTTTTGCAGGAATTATTACCAAGATAATCGGAGCGGTCTACCGGATTCCCATGCTCAGTATCATGGGACTGGAAGGCCAGGGATATTATGATATTGCATTTCAGGTATATTCCATTGCACTTCTGATTTCATCCTACAGTCTTCCGCTGGCAGTGTCCAAACTGGTTTCTGCCAGAATCGCGAAGGGACAGAAGCGCAACGCTTACAGGGTACTCAAGGCGGCCATGGCCTTTGCTGCGGCCTCCGGCCTTCTGATTACCCTGATTGTATTTCTGGGGTCTGATTTTATCGCGGACAGCATCATGGGAGCCAGTCTCAGCAGTTATGCCCTGCGTGTTCTGGCGCCGGGGCTTCTGATTGTGGCTCTTATGGGCGTGCTCCGGGGCTATTTCCAGGGTACGGGAACCATGATTCCTACCGCCATTTCCCAGGTGCTGGAACAGATTGTCAATGCCATTGTAAGTATTATCGGCGCGGCTGTGCTTCTGGGATACGGCCAGACTGCGGCGGAGAGGCAGAACAACGATTTGCTTGGGCCGGCTTATTCGGCGGCAGGCGGTACGCTGGGAACCGTAGCCGGAGCCCTTATCGGTCTGGTTTTCCTGGGTATGTGTTTTGGCGCGTACAAGAACGTCCTGAAGCGTCAGCTCCGTTCGGACAAAAGCCGGAAACGGGATGAATACCAGATGCTTCTGAAACTGCTGGTGGTGACGATTGCGCCTGTGATTCTCAGTACAGCCATCTACAATTCCAGCAACGTCATCGACAGCGCCATGTTCAATAACATTATGACGGCCCAGGGCTATACGGAACAGCAGTGTGCCACGGAAATCGGAAAGCTGGGAGAATACTATACCCTGTTTAACGTGCCTCTCGCAGTCGCCAATGCGCTGGGATCTTCCATGATTCCGGGCCTTGTCAGAGCTTCCGAGAACCGGGACAGAAAACTGGTGCATCACAGGATTTACATGGCAGTGCGCTATACGATGCTGATTGCCATTCCCAGTGCCTTCGGATTCTTTGTGATTGGGAAACCCATTCTGGATTTCCTCTGGCCGAATGTGGAAAACTCGACCCAGGGCATGATGCTCCAGATTGGCGCCATTTCCCTGGTGTTCTATTCCCTCTCCACCATTACCAATGCGGTGCTGCAGGGGCTGAACCGGATGACGAAGCCGGTAAAAAATGCGACCATCGCGCTGGTTCTGCATATTGTGGCCCTGTTCATCATGCTGGTGATGTTCAAGTGGAGAATTTATGCGATTATTGTCAGCAAGATTGTCTTCTCTCTGGTGATGTGCATTATGAATGCCCATGACATCCGGGAGGCCACCGGCTATATCCAGGAGCGCCAGCGCACGTTTATTATTCCGGGCATTGCGGCGGCCATTATGGGTGTGGTGACATTTCTGCTGGACCTGATTCTGGACGTCTTCATCGGCGGGCGTATTGCGACTCTGCTTGTGCTGATTGTGGCGGTTGCCGTTTATGGAATCAGCCTTCTGAAGCTTGGCGGCCTGACAGAAGATGAGCTTCTGGCGATGCCGAAAGGCGCCACGCTGATTATGATTTGCAAAAAACTTCATCTGCTGAATGAGAGTATGTATTAGAATAAAACGCAGGCCGGCAGTTCCGGCTGTGCCGTAAAAGTGAATAAGATAAGAAAAAGCGGCGATACTGTACAAAAAAAGGAGTTGTCCTTATGGAAAAGAAATACAGTATCGCGCTTACCGCAGCCGTTCTTGTCTGCGTGGCCCTGCTCAGTTTTGCCTACCGGGCGGAGTACCGGTTCCAGGAGAGACAGGCCCTGGAAATACAGGAAAAAGAGCAGGAAGCGGGTTCCGAAGAGGAGGCGCTGTCCACCCAGGGAGATGCGCAGAAGGAAGAGATTTTCTATCTGAAAGAGCTGAACGGTTATGTGGCTGTCTATCAGGAAGATAAGACAACCATTTACGAATACACCAGCATTCCGGCAGAGGAACTGCCGGAAGAGGTGCAGAAAGAGCTGGTTTATGGGAAACGTATAGAGTCCGTGGAAAAACTGTACGGATTTCTGGAAAACTATTCCAGCTGAATTACGAAAGGGAAAAGGATATCAATGGACGAGAAAAAAATCGCGAGAATTAACGCACTCTACCGGAAGTCAAAGGCGGAAGGACTGACAGAAGCGGAGCGTAAGGAACAGCAGGTTCTGCGTCAGGAATATATCGCCGCAGTGCGGGAGAATCTGAGAGGACAGTTAAACCAGATTTCCATTCAGGAAAAGGATGGAAGCATTACGGATCTGGGTGAGAAGTATGGAAACAAAAAAGGACATTAGAAAGCAGGCGCTGGCCAGGAGAAGCCGCCTGACGCCCCGGGAAGTGGAAGAGAAGAGCCGGATGGCGGGCGAACGGGTATGCGGTCATCCCTGGTTTCAGAAGGCATCAGTTCTTCTGGTTTATCTGAGTATCCGTCAGGAAGTCCGTACCAGGGAAATTATTGAAGCCGCCTGGACTGCCGGAAAGCAGGTGTTTGCCCCTGCAGTCGAAGGCAGGGAAATGGAGTTCTGGCGGATGGATTCCTTTGACGCACTCAAAAAGGGGACCTGGGATATTCCTGAGCCGCCCCGGAACGAGAAGCTTTCTCTGGCGGATATGGCCCCGGAGGATGTGCTGGTGCTGATGCCCGGCGCAGCTTTTGACAGGCACGGAGGACGTGCGGGATATGGCGGCGGTTATTATGACCGGTATTTTTCCCGGTGGCCAAAGGTGCATAAAATGGCGCTGGCCTACGACTGTCAGTTGACAGAGCGGGTTCCCGTGGAAGAATTCGATATTTCCCCGGATGTGATTGTTACGGAATGGGAAATCATTGAGTTGTAGTCGGGGACGGGTACGGGCCAGCCCGTACCCGTCCCCGACTACAACTCCGATACAATTCTGATAATTTAAAATAGGCAGGAACTTCCTTTCGGAAGCTCGGCCTCTTTGCGGTATTACCGGGGGTATAACAGACGGTCTTCTGTGATGTTTTCCAGAACTTCATGCAGGTACCGTCCTGCCAGGTATTTTGCCATGGGAAGGTTCATATCCAGATAGTTGCCGCAGTCCTTTGCGCAGGCGCCGGGAACTTCTCCTTCAAATTCTTCCATAAAGGCATACATCTCTTTCATCAGCGGAAGGATGTCGCGGGACGTATAATCTCCGGAAAGGAGAAGATAAAAACCGGTCCGGCATCCCATGGGGCCGAAATAAAGCACCTTATCCTGCCACTGGGGATGGTTGCGCAGAAAAGTGGCCCCCAGATGTTCTATCGTGTGCACCTCCGCTGTATTCATGACAGGTTCCTGATTTGGCCTGGTCATCCGGATATCAAAGGTGGTCACAGTCTGGTCTCCGGCCTTGTCCTTCCGGGATACGTAGAGTCCCGGCAGAAGGCGGAGATGGTCTATGGTAAAGCTGGTTATTTTTTCCATGTTCCGATTGCTCCTTTCTGTCACAGCTTTTTGGGCAAAAGCCCTGCATTTATTATAGTATTCGCCGCATAAAAACACAACCTTTACTTTCCGGGGAATCTGGTATAGTATGGGAGAGGAAGTCTGAATACAAAAGATTTGGAGGAATCTGCATGAAAATCTATCTGATACGTCACGGGGAAACCGACTGGAATAAACTGCGCCGCCTTCAGGGGCAGGCAGACATCCCCTTAAATGAATTCGGAAGACAGCTTGCCCGGGAAACCGAACCGGCCCTTCGGAACGTGCCGTTTGACCGGATTTACACCAGCCCTCTGAAGCGGGCGAGGGAAACGGCGGAACTGGTTACAGCGGGAAGAAATCTTCCGATTATCGAGGAACCCCGTCTGAAAGAGATGGGATTTGGGGAATTTGAAGGACTCTGTTGCCGGGAAGAAGGATGGAATATACCGGATCCGGGATTCCGGGACTTTTTCAATGCCCCGGAAAAATACCGGCCGCCAAAAGGCGGGGAATCGTTCCAGCAGGTATCCGACCGGCTGGAATCGTTTCTGAAAGAGCTTTACGCCACAGAAGAACTGCAGAATAAAACAGTTCTGCTTTCCACCCATGGCGCCGCTCTGTGCGGGATTCTCCGTCTGATAAAGAAGAATCCCATGGAGCGCTACTGGGACGGCGGCGTACATAAAAACTGCGCAGTAACGATTGTGGAAGTAAAAGACGGAAAGGCCACCATTCTCCAGGAAGCCGTTACCTATTATAATGAGGCAGTGGAGGACTGGTAGACCTTCCTTCGTCTGTCTGTTTTATCTGCAGGATTCCCGCAGGGTCAGACTGCAGGGAAGCAGTATTTTCATGGCGGGGCCTGTCTGATTCCGGATAATATGGTGAATCAGGGAGGCCCCGTATTTTCCCATATGATAAGCCGGTGCATGGACCGTGGTCAGGGGCGGCGAAGTAAATCCGGAAATGGAAATATCGTCAAACCCGATGATGGAAATCTCTTCCGGCACGGAAATCCCGTGCTCCTGCAGTGCCTTCAGGGCGCCCATGGCAATGGGGTCGCTGGCGGCAAAAACAGCAGAGGGCAGTTTTTCCGTCTCAATCAGACTGCACATCATCTCATAGCCGGATTCCATGCGGAACCTGCCCTCCCGAAGGTAGGGTTTCCAGGTAATCCCGTGCTCTTCACAGTAATGAATAAACGCTGTTTTCCGGTAATCCGGGAAGGGGGTTCCTTCTTCGGAATATTCTGTTCCCGTAAGAAAACCGATTTCCCTGTGCCCCAGGGAGGTCAGATAATCCATGGCCAGAGTAACCGCCTGGGGAAAGTCCAGGTTTACGGTAGAAACCTGGCTGTCTGCTACCGGCATGTCCAGAAACAGAACGCAGGAGTTCAGCTTCTGGAAAAAGCGCACTTCTTTTTCACTGAATTTTCCAATACAAATCAGGCAGTCCACATCTTTCAGGGATTCTGCATAGTTCAAATCACTTTTATAGGCCCGGACAATCTGAATATGGTGAGAGGCGCAGTAATCCTCGATGCCCTGGCGAATCAGCAGGTAGTAATTGTCCTCCTGCTCGTCCTGGGAAGAGAACCACTGCACAATGCCAAGGGTAAACAGAGTTTTTCTGATTCCCCGGGTACGTTTTACATAATTCAGCTTCTTCGCTGCGTCCAGTACTTTCTGCCGTGTCTCGGGGGCTACGTTCAGTGTCTCGTCGTGATTCAGAATCCGGGATACTGCCGCAGCCGAAACGTTTGCAGCTTTTGCAATATCTTTAATGGTAGCCATAGCGTCCCCCTTTTTCCAGTTATCTTCTCCCATTATAGCAGAGAAAAAACAGAAAGGAAACCGGTACCCTGTCAAAAGTCCACAAATTTCTCATAGTAAATTTAGTGCATATATTTAGTAAATAGTGCTTGCAAATTTAGTAAATTAATAGTATGATGAAAACAGAAGAACCGGATGTCCGGTTAAAATGTGATTTTAACGGAGGGAAAGGAAATGAAGCAGGTAACAGAACGGATGCAGGAGATGAAAGCGGGAGCCTGGAGGGAACAGCTCGCGGACATTTATGTGGATGAAAAGGCAGTTCCGTATCAGGAAGCAAGATACGTAAAAGCAATGGAAGAGTATATCCGTCTTTACGGGGAGCAGGAGGTAGAGATTTACAGCGCGCCCGGTCGCAGCGAAGTGGGCGGAAACCACACAGACCATCAGCACGGGATGGTGCTGGCCACGTCCATTAACCTGGACGCCATCGCCGTGGTGCATCCGAACAGTGACGGAACAGTGCGGGTCGTTTCCGAGGGATACGATATGATAGAACTTCAGGCGGACGACCTGGCGCTTCGGGAAGAGGAAAAGGAAACTTCCACAGGCCTTATCCGGGGCGTGTTTTCCGGCCTGAAAGACCGGGGATACAAGGTGGGCGGTTTTAACGCCTATGTGACAAGCGATGTGCTGATTGGGGCAGGGCTTTCCTCCTCCGCGGCCTTCGAAACCATTATCGGAACCATTCTTTCCGGTCTGTATAATCAGATGTCCATTCCCATGGTAGAGATTGCCCAGGTGGGCCAGTATGCAGAGAATGTCTTTTTCGGAAAGCCCAGCGGCCTGATGGACCAGACAGCCTGCGCGGTCGGCGGACTGATACATATTGATTTCCAGAATCCGGAAAAGCCTGTGGTAGAGAAAGTTGATGTGGATTTTGAAGAGTATCATTACAGCCTCTGCATTGTGGATACCAAAGGTTCCCACCAGGATTTGACGCAGGATTATGCGGAAATCCCCCAGGAGATGAAGAAAATCTGTGCTTATTTTGGAAAAGAATATTTACGGGATATTCCGGAGGACGAGTTTTACGGTCAGATAGCCGCTCTCCGGAAAGAGGCAGGAGACCGGGCAGTGCTGCGGGCCATCCATTTTTACGGGGACAATGCCCGGGTGGCCGCTCAGGTCCAGGCTCTTCAGGAGGGAAGGATTGACGATTTCCTTTCCATGGTGCAGGATTCCGGCAATTCCTCTTTCAAATATCTGCAGAACATTTACACAAACAGGGACGTGCAGAACCAGCCCATGTCCATGGCCCTGGCGGTCAGCGAACATGTTCTGAAAAACCACGGCGTCTGCCGGGTACACGGGGGTGGTTTTGCAGGTACCATTCAGGCCTTTGTAAAAAATGACTTTGTGGAGGATTACCGGAAGGCACTGGACGAGGTCTTTGGAGAGGGCGCCTGCCATGTGCTGAAGATTCGGAAATACGGCGGTATGAAGGTAATGTAGGAAGCGAAGAAAGCGAAGAAAGGATAGTGTGTCATGGAAATTTATGAGGCAGTCACCAGCCTGGTCCGGTACGGACGGGAAACAGGTCTGGTGAAAGAAGAGGATGAAATCTATGTAACAAACCGGATTCTGGAAGTCCTGGGACTGGACGACTATGAACCGGCCGTGATAACGGAACAGCCGGAACTGGAGGAAGTTCTGAAGTGCATGACCGATTATGCAGTGGAGCGGAAACTGGTGAAAGAAGATTCCGTCGTATACCGGGATTTGTTTGACACAAAAGTGATGGGCGCACTGGTTCCTTTTCCCAGCACTGTGACAGAGGAATTCCGCAGGCAGTACGCCATGGGGCCCCGGTTTGCAACGGATTATTTTTACAAACTTTCCCAGGACAGCGACTATATCCGGCGTTACCGGATTAAGAAGGACCAGAAATGGCTGACAAAGACGGAATACGGGGAGCTGGAAATCACCATCAACCTGTCCAAGCCGGAGAAGGATCCCAAAGCCATCGCAGCGGCCAGAAACGCGGCTTCCGCCAGCTATCCGAAGTGCCAGCTCTGCCGGGAAAACGAAGGATATGCCGGCCGGGTCAATCATCCCGCCAGGCAGAACCACCGGATTATTCCCGTGACCATAGGTGGGAAAGACTGGGGGTTCCAGTATTCTCCCTATGTGTACTACAATGAGCACTGCATCGTTTTCAACGGAGAGCATGTACCGATGAAAATCGAGCGGGAGACTTTTGTAAAACTGCTGGACTTTGTCAGTCAGTTTCCCCATTATTTTGTCGGGTCCAATGCGGATCTTCCGATTGTAGGAGGTTCT
>DSTFC04002__coassemble_1075_pt1 | contig 20003 bp, 16 predicted proteins | sample DSTFC04002__metabat2_high_PE_021 | metagenome-assembled genome bin DSTFC04002
CCTTCCCGAAAAGACTCAGGCTCCGGCGGCGGCCATGGAACTGGAGGACGGAACTGTCGTGACAGGAAAGACCTCCCGCCTTCTGGGGGCCTCCGCAGCCCTGATACTGAACGCCCTGAAGGCCCTTGCCGGTATTTCTCACGAAACCAACGTGATTGCCCCGGCGGCCATCGAGCCGATTCAGAAACTGAAAACAGAGTACCTGGGCGGGAAAAACCCCCGGCTTCACATAGACGAAGTACTGATTGCCCTTTCCAGCACGGCCTCCTTTGATGAGACCGCACGGCTTGCCCTTAAGCAGCTGCCCCGGCTGAAAGGCTGTCAGGCCCACACCTCCGTCATGCTGGCCAATGTGGATATCCGGATGTTCCAGAAACTGGGCATTCAGGCCACCTCAGAGCCAAAATACGAAAAAAAACCTCTGTATCAGTAATTTCGCCTTTATTTTTTCTCCGAAGAGGTGTATAATCGAAAAGTATTTTTTTAAGAGAAACTTTTCACAAACCACAAGGAGGAAACCATGGCAGTAAAGTATGTATTCGTAACCGGCGGTGTTGTCTCTGGTCTTGGAAAGGGCATCACCGCCGCTTCACTTGGACGTCTGCTTAAGGCCCGGGGCTATACCGTGACCATGCAGAAATTTGATCCTTATATCAACATCGACCCCGGCACCATGAACCCGGTTCAGCACGGCGAGGTCTTTGTCACTGACGACGGAGCCGAAACCGACCTGGACCTGGGACATTACGAACGCTTCATTGATGAAAGTCTTACGAAAAATTCCAACGTAACCACCGGGAAAATCTACTGGTCCGTACTTCAGAAAGAACGCCGCGGCGATTTTGGAGGCGGCACTGTCCAGGTTATTCCTCACATCACCAACGAAATCAAGAGCCGCTTTTACCGGAATCCTTCTGCTTCCGACACGGAGATTGCCATTATTGAAGTCGGTGGAACGGTGGGTGACATCGAAAGCCAGCCTTTCCTGGAATCCATCCGTCAATTCCAGCATGATAAAGGACACGAAAACGTTATCCTGATTCACGTAACCCTGATTCCCTATCTGAAGGCCTCCCAGGAAATGAAAACGAAGCCTACGCAGGCAAGCGTAAAAGAACTCCAGGGAATGGGAATTCAGCCGGATATCATCGTGTGCCGTTCCGAGCATCCTCTTAACAGCGGAATCAAGGATAAAATTGCGCTCTTCTGTAACGTTCCTGCCAGCCATGTCCTGCAGAATCTGGATGTAGAATATCTGTACGAGGCGCCTCTGGCCATGGAAAAAGAACACCTGGCATCAGTTGTCTGCGAATGTCTGCATCTGGACTGTCCGGAACCGGACCTGAAGGACTGGTGCGAAATGGTGGAATGCCTGCGTCATCCCACCCAGGAAGTTACCGTTGCACTGGTTGGAAAATATATTCAGCTCCATGACGCTTATATCAGCGTAGTGGAAGCCCTGAAGCACGGTGGTATCTACAGCCACACCACCGTAAACATCAAATGGGTGGACGCGGAAACGGTTACCCCTGATAATGTGGAGGAACTTCTGGGAGACGTCAGCGGCGTGCTGGTTCCCGGCGGATTCGGTTCCCGCGGAATCGAAGGAAAAATCGAGGCCATACACTACGCACGGACTCACGGAATTCCCTTCCTGGGGCTGTGTCTCGGCATGCAGCTTGCCATCGTGGAATTTGCCCGGAATGTGCTGGGCTGGAACGACGCTCACAGCGCAGAGCTGAAGTCCGACACCACCCATCCGGTAATTCACATCATGCCGGACCAGGAGGGTATCGAGGATATCGGCGGCACACTCCGTCTCGGTTCCTATCCCTGCGTGCTGGATGAGTCTTCCAAAGCCTACCAGCTTTACGGGAAAAAAGAAATCCACGAACGGCACCGTCACCGCTATGAAGTAAACAATGACTACCGGGACAACCTGAAAGAAGGCGGTATGCTTCTTTCCGGACTCTCCCCGGACGGACGGATTGTGGAAATGATTGAGATTCCGGAGCACCCCTGGTTTATCGGTACCCAGGCACATCCGGAGCTGAAATCCCGCCCCAACAAACCCCATCCGCTCTTTAAGGGATTTGTGGAAGCGGCGCTGAAACACAGCAGAAAAGAAGATTAGTTTTGTTTTTTCATCCCCGGTTCCGGTCTTCCGGCCGGGGATTTTTCTTCTATTGATTCGTCAGGTATGATTGTCCAAATCACGCCTGACTAATTCCAAACTTATATTAAATGGAGTTGTAAACTTATGCCGCAAGAATTGAATACAAAAAATATAGTGTATCAAAAAAACACATTATGCTATGAAGATTACTGCCTATTAAGAAAAAGTGCAGGCTGGAGCCTTTTTTCCAGGGAACAGACAATGATGGCGCTGACCAGAAGCATTTGTACCGTAACAGCTTCCGAAAATGGTCAGGCAGTTGGCATGGGCAGATTAACAGGAGACGGCATCTATCTGATGATAACTGATGTGGTGGTCAGTCCAGCTTTTCAGAAAAAGGGAAAGAACCATTTTATGAAAAACTGGGATTTGAGACTATTCCAAATGACCACTGCGGTTCCGGCATGAGAATGATGGTGTACGTCCAGTAATTTTCAAACTGGAGGCCTATGAAGACGAGGGAGAACCGGTTTTCTGATTTCCACAATTCTGTCGGTCACAGTTGCAGTTCCGTATCATACAAGCAAATATCAGAATGAGACGGAGCAGGGATTATCTGAAGTACTCCCTGCTCCGCTCTTTCTTACCTTTGAAAAATTATTCCCGTCCCCGTTACTGTTTCCGGTTCCGTTTCTTCTGCCGGTGATTTACAGATAAAACTGTAATCATACAGAGCAGGCTCATAATAAAGACAACGCACAGAACGCCTGCTGTCACCATCGCTCCATTCCCTGCCGGGCGGATGCAAAAAAGAAATCTGCGGCATTCTGGTGTCCCCTCAAAAATTCCAGAAGTTTATGCTGCTGAATCAGCTCGTATACCGCAAGACATAACATCAGTATCAGGGATGTATAATTAAGCAGACATGCCAGTTTAAAAAACGTGCAGATTTTCTTTGACAGATATCCCTTCTGTCCATTTGGACGGTTGCCGGATTTCCCCTCTGTTTCCTTACGTATTTCCACTTTTTCTACTCTCCTTTTGCTCAGTCTTCGAAATAAAATAAATCTTCAAATTTTTTATCAAGAGCTATACAGAGAATAAGTGCTAATTTCGCAGTCGGATTAAATTGTCCCGTCTCAATAGAACTAATCGTATTCCGGGAAACACCTACCATCTCCGCCAGCGCTGACTGGGACAGATTTTTCTCTGCTCTTACTTTTTTAAGATTATTTCTTAAAATCAGTTTATCATCCATTAAAATAACCCCATACAAAATCTATAAAATGAGTAACCAGCACATATCAAAAGTATAATTCCGGAAATGATATGCCATTTATTCTTTAATTTAATACCTTCATAAGCGAAGCCCAAACCAGATGTACAAAACAGTAATGATATTATATCTGCCGGTGACTGTGTGCGGACCAGCTTAATTATCATAATAGTCGCTCCCAAAACAATCAGTCCCCACAGCGAAAAAGCATCTCTTTTTACACGTACTTCCTTTTCACGTTCATCGCCCAGTAAATTTTCCTTTTTTGCTTTCGCCAGAATTTCATCTTTTTTCATGGATAATCCCTCCTTCGTTGACAAGTTTTCTTGTCAGCATCAGAATACCATCGTCAAGTGTACTTGTCAATATGTTTTGCCAAGTTTTCTTGTCGTTTTTAAAGGACTGCCTCCCGGCTACGAGCCTTCAGCTCGCCTCCGCTGGCGCTTCGCCTCGCCTCCTCCCGGCTACGAGCCACAGCTCGCCTCCGCTGGCGCTTTGCCTCGCTGAAGGCTGTCGCCAGACACAAGAAGAAAGGTCCCCCGGGAAACGGCTCCGTGTAAACACGGGCAGTTTCCCGGGGGACCTTCCTCTTATGCCTGGCTCGTAGCCGGGGCAAACTGTGCATTATACAGGTCGGCGTAGAAGCCGTTCTGGGCAAGGAGCTGTTCGTGTGTTCCCTGCTCTATAATGTCGCCGTCTTTCATGACGAGTATCAGGTCTGCGTCACGAATGGTGGAAAGGCGGTGCGCAATGATAAAACTGGTTCTGCCTTTCATGAGATTATCCATAGCTTTCTGTATCTGAACTTCTGTCCTGGTATCCACGGAACTGGTGGCTTCGTCCAGAATCAGAATTCTGGGATTGGCCAGAATCGCCCTGGCTATGGTCAGAAGCTGTTTCTGTCCCTGGGAGACATTGCTGGCCTCCTCGTTCAGCACCATATTGTATCCGTTGGGAAGGGTCTGGACAAACCGGTGTACATGGGCCGCTTTCGCAGCTTCCACCACCTCTTCGTGTGTGGCGTCCAGCTTTCCGTACCGGATATTTTCTTCAATCGTTCCGTTAAACAGCCAGGTATCCTGGAGCACCATGCCAAACATCTGGCGAAGTTCTCCTCTCTGGAAATCCCGGATATCGTGGCCGTCTACCAGAATGGCGCCATCGCTGACGTCGTAGAATCTCATCAGCAGTTTTACCATGGTGGTCTTTCCGGCTCCGGTAGGACCTACGATGGCTATCTTCTGCCCTTCTTTTGCACGAGCGGAAAAGTCATGAATAATCGTATGTTCCGGATGATAGCCGAACCGTACATGCCGGAACTCTACCTCTCCTTTCAGTCCATCCGTGGATACCGGCTGTTCCGGTCCCGGCGTCTCTTCCGCCTCTTCCAGGAATTCAAATACCCGCTCTGAAGCAGCCGCCGTGGACTGCAGCATATTTGTAACCTGGGCAATCTGCTGGATGGGCTGGGTAAACTGCCGCACATACTGGATGAAGGACTGGATATCTCCCACTTCAATGCTTCCCCGGATGGCAAGCCAGCCTCCCAGAATAGAAACGCACACATACCCCAGATTTCCTACAAACTGCATAATTGGCATCATCATGCCGGAAAGGAACTGGGATTTCCACGCAGACTGATACAGTACCTGATTCGTCTCGTGAAAGGTCCGGGTTACGTCTTCTTCTTTGTTAAAAGCACGAACGATGTTATGTCCGCTGTAAATCTCCTCCACCTGGCCGTTGATGTGTCCCAGATATTCCTGCTGGCGTTTGAAATATTTCTGGGACCGTCCGATAATCATGGATACCAGCAGGGCGGAAACCGGGAGTATCAGCAGGGCAATCAGTGTCATCAGAGGACTGATGCTGAGCATCATGACCAGTACGCCCACCATCGTGGTAACTGACGTCACAAGCTGGGTCGCGCTCTGATTCAGGCTCTGGCTCAGTGTATCCACATCGTTGGTCACACGGGAAAGCACTTCTCCATGCGTGGTTGAATCAAAATAATTCATGGGGAGCCGGTCGATTTTTTCTGAAATCTCCTTCCGCATCCGGTAGGTCATTTTCTGGGAAATCCCGGTCATCAGATATCCCTGAATGAACGAAAAGACTGCACTGACTGCATACAGCGCCATCAGAGTTAGAAGAATCCTTCCGATTGCCCCAAAGTCGATTCCGTTTCCCCCGGATATTTTGTCCACCAGGCCGTTAAAAATTTCCGTGGTGGCATTTCCCAGGATTTTCGGTCCGATAATATTAAAAATCGTACTGCCTGCCGCAAAAATAATCACAAACACCAGGGAAACTTTATAAGCGCTGATATAACGGATAAGTTTTTTCATGGTTCCTTTAAAATCCCGGGCTTTTTCTGTCTGATGCATTCCTCTTCCTGGTCCTCCGTGGCTACTCATGGTCTGCGCCCTCCTTCCCTTCTGTCCGTGCCGGCTCCTTCATATCTCCTTCCAGTTCTTCGGCAGAAAGCTGGGAAGCCGCCACCTGATAATACTCCGGACAAGTCCTCAAAAGTTCCTTGTGCGTTCCCTTCCCGGCGATTTTTCCGCCGTCCAGCATAATAATCTGGTCTGCATGAAGTACAGTACTGATTCTCTGGGCCACAATAATAACTGTACTATCCTTGGTTTTTTCATGAAGTGCAGTCCGCAGGGCTACATCCGTTTTATAGTCCAGCGCGGAAAAACTGTCGTCAAAAATAAAAATATCCGGCTGTTTTGCCACGGCCCTGGCAATGGAAAGGCGCTGTTTCTGTCCGCCTGACACATTGCCGCCGCCCTGGGATACCGGGCTTTCATACCCCTCCGGTTTCTCTTCGATAAATTCCTCCGCCTGAGCTATCCGGGCCGCTTCCTTCATCTGTTCTTCCTCCCCTTCCGGGCATCCATAGAGAATATTGGAAGCAATGGTTCCGGAGAACAGGACGCCCTTCTGAGGCACGTATCCCAGCCGGTCTCTCAGTTCATGCTGGGATATCTCCCGGATATCCTTTCCGCCTACCGTTATCCGGCCGCCGGTCACATCGTAAAAACGGGGAATCAGGTTTACCAGGGTGGATTTTCCGCTTCCCGTGCTTCCGATAATCGCCGTAGTTTCTCCCGGCTTCGCCGTGAAACTGATGTCAGAAAGTACATCTTCCTCTGCCTGAGGATACCGGAAGGATACATGGTCGAAAACCACCTCTCCTTTTTTCTCCGCCAGCATGGAAACCGGCTCTTTTGCGTCTTCAATGGAGGTTCTGCTTTCCAGCACTTCGTCTACACGTCCTGCTGCCACAGCCGCCCTCGGCAGCATGACGGAGACCATGCATATCATCAGAAATGCCATGATTATCTGCATGGTGTACTGGATAAAGGCCATCATATCTCCCACCTGCATCTGTCCGTTGTCGATGCCGTGAGCTCCGTTCCAGACAATGAGAACCGTAATGCCGTTCATAACCAGCATCATAACCGGCATCATAAAAGTCATGGCCCGGTTTACAAACAGATTCGTCTTTGTCAGGTCCCGGTTTGCCTTGTCAAAACGGTTCTCCTCATATTTTTCCCGGCTGAACGCCCGGATAACGGAAAGACCGGTAAGGATTTCCCTGGTTACCAGGTTCAGGCGGTCCACCAGCTTCTGGAGAAGCCGGAACCGTGGCATTACGACGGCAAAAAGGAAAATGACCACGATAACGATAAGCACCACGCCCAGGCCGATAATCCAGAGCATATCCACATTGGTATGGAATACCCGGTACAGTCCTCCGACCGCCATAACGGGCGCATACAGAACCATCCGAAGGAGGAGAACTGTCATCATCTGAATCTGCTGGATATCATTGGTACTGCGGGTGATGAGGGAGGCCGTGGAAAAACGGTCGAATTCGGTGTTGGAAAAGCCGACCACTTTCTGAAATACCTTTCCCCGCAAATCCCGTCCAACACCGGCAGCCGTCAGGGAAGACAAAAGTCCGGCCAGAACACTTGCCAGCATTCCCAGAAAGGCCAGGGCCAGCATTTTCCCTCCTGTGCGCAGGATGTATCCGTTCTGAATGCTCTCCATGTCCATGCCCAGTTCTTCGTAGACCTGGCGCACCCACGCCGTAGCCGACTGCTCTGTTATCATTTCCGGCATATCTTCCGTCATTTCGGCTATCTGGCCGGTCATGGCTGCCCGCTGTTCCTCCGGGAGCATGGCCAGAATCTGAAAGATATCCATGTCGTCCAGATTTCCGGCGCCTTCGCCCATCTGGGATTTCAGGCTCTCTTCCACCTGGTCTGTCATACTGCTTCCGGACTCAAACCCGTATACCAGCATCATCGGCCGGCCCAGAATGTCCAGAAGTTCTTCTTTTTGTTCCTCTCCCGTGCTGTTCATCACATAAACAGCACCGTCGTAATTGTATTCATCTGTCTCCTGCTCCAGCGTATAAGCCGCTTTCACCGTTTCCTGGTCTTCTTCTCCCAGGAACAGACACAGCCGGTTCATCTCTTCCTCCGGAAGCGCCTCCGGTACAGTATCTTCCACACCGCCCTGCTGAATTCCCACATTCACAATGTCAGAAGTATAGGACGGCAGAGACAGGTCGCAGAATGCCTGTACAAATAAGATGACAATGATTCCGGCCACTGTCATCCAGTAAGGTTTTAAATGCTTAAACAGTTTTGACATAATCTGAATCCTTTCTCCGCGCTGTCTGCATACGGTTTTTTTCTGTTTTTTCCGGACGGGCACTGTCCAGGTTCTCCATCATCTGCATTACCAGCCTGCGGAACAGCAGCTCTTCTTCCCGGCTCATGTTCTGAAACATAATATCCTCTATCTCCTGCATGCTGTTTTTTATTTCCGAGAGATAACTTTTCCCTTTCTCCGTCACGTCAATAATCGTCCGGCGCTGGTCTTCCGCATCCGGCCTTTTCACCGTCAGGCCTGACTGTTCCAGCTTCTGCACCGCCACGGTCACGGAGGGCGGGGTCAGACAGATTTTATCTGCGATTTCTCTCTGGGACTGAGGCCCGTATTTCCCCAGCATAAAAAGAATGCCCGCCTGGCCGATTTTCAAATCCAGCTTCTGCAGTTTGTGTAAAAAAAGCTGAATGTATTTATGGTTCGCCTGAAAGAGCAGAAAATACGTGGGCGTCTCTTCCGGATTCCGGTTTTTCCCGCATTTTATGTCCACGGATGTCACCTCCATTTCATTAGATGTCTAACGGATATTTTAGTAGTATGTCCTGTTATTGTCAACTCAGACACCCTTTATTTTATTCTTTCTTAATAAAACAGCCACCATGGCCTTTTCAGTCCATGATGGCATTTTTTCTACTGCAGCATATACTGTTTCTTCCCGTTTTATGCCAGATACGCCTTCCGCTCTTCTTCCGGAACCAGGCTTCCCCCGGTCGCCCAGGCAATATGTACAGCCTGGCCCATCCGCTCTTCCAGGCCATGGTCTTTTATGTACTGCCGTCCCTGGGGGTGCCGGAACAGTCCTGTTACTCCCTCAAATGCCGCGCAGGCACTGGGTTCAATAAACAGCCCTTCGCTCTGATACAGCTTCTTCATATAATCCGGCAGAACTTCATCCTGAACCGTAAAGATACCGGATACCAGAGGTTCCATTATCCGGCCCACAAAGCCGGAGGGACGTCCCACGGCCAGACCGTCCGCCAGTGTCTTTCCGCTCAGTCCGATATCCTGCACGCAGATATTGTGATGCCGGCCCGTTTCCATTCCCAGCAGCATGCAGGGCGCCTGCACTGGTTCCACGAAGAAGCAGTGCACGTTATCTCCAAACTGCTGTTTCAGTCCAAAGGTAATTCCTCCGGGCGCTCCGCCCACGCCGCAGGGAAGGTATACGAAAAGCGGATGCTCCCTGTCCACTTGTATCTGCAGGCCCTCCAGCTGAGCCGCCAGCCGGCGGGCGGCTACGGCATATCCCAGAAACAAGTCCCGGGAATTTTCATCATCCACAAAATAGCTGGACGGGTCTGCGTCCGAAAGACGTCTTCCATTTTTCACTGCCCCGCTGTAGTCCGAATCGTATTCTTTTACTGTCACGCCATAGGCGCGGAGCAGGTCTTTTTTCCACTGCTTTGCGTCCGCGGACATATGGATAATCGTCTGAAATCCCAGTGCCGCCGCCGAGATTCCAATGCTGATTCCCAGATTTCCGGTGGAACCGGCCTGGACGGTGTAATGACGGAAGAAATCCCTGCACTCCGGAGACGCCAGCTTTTTGTAATCCCCGCCTTCTTTCAGGATTCCCTGAGCCACAGCCAGATTCTCCGCGTGTTTCAGCACTTCATAGATGCCGCCCCGGGCTTTTACAGACCCGGCTATGGCCAGATGACTGTCTTCCTTCAGAAACAGCCGTCCCAGAAGGACTTCCCCGGTCTGCCTCTGCAGGACTTCCTGCATATGAGGAATGGCGACCAGAGGCGATTCTATGATGCCCCCGGTCTTTTCCGTCTCTGGAAACCGGACCCGGATGAACGGGGCAAACCGTTCCAGCCTTTTTTCCGCATCCCGGATATCTTCCCCGGTAACCGGAGCCGCCTCTTTGGGCGGAATTCCCAGAAGCGGATTCAGCCAGAGCAGTTCTTCTCCTGCGGCCATTCTTTTCTCCACCTTTGTCAGGGCCGGCCTGCCTTTTTCATCTGCTTCCCGGGTAAACTCGCCCCGGATGGCAAAGCCGTGGTCCATGGGACCGCTCCCCTTTCCCAGATTCAGCATGGCTAAAAGAGCGCCGGAAATATAGGCCTTGGCCCGCTCCACAGAAGTCTCCAGGGAGAAGCCCTTGGCCAGGTTGGCAGCCAGGGCGCTGGACAAGGTACATCCTGTACCGTGGGTGTTCGGATTGTCAATCCGTTTTCCTCGGAACCACTTCCAGTTTCCCTTCCAGTACAGCAGGTCGCTGGCCGTGGCCACGCTGTGTCCGCCCTTCACCAGAACCGCGCATTCCCATCTCTTCCCAATGGCTTCCGCGGCCTTGCGCATCTCTTCCTCTGTCTCTATGTTCTGTCCCCACAGGACTTCCGCTTCCGGAATATTCGGCGTCAGAACCGTCGCGATGGGGAAAAGCTCTTCCTTCAGCGCTTCCACTGCCTCCGGGCTTATCAGTCTGGCACCGCTGGTAGCCACCATCACCGGGTCGACCACAATATTTTCTGCCTTCCAGGCCCGGAGCCGTTCCCCGATAACCCGGGTCAGCTCTGCAGAAGACACCATTCCTATCTTTACTGCGTCCGGGCGGATATCCTCAAACACACAGTCTATCTGTTTTGCCAGGAACTCCGGTTCCGCCTCCATAATCGCCGCCACTCCGGTGGTATTCTGGGCGGTCAGGGCTGTTACCGCGCTCATGGCATAGACTCCATTTGCCATCATGGTTTTCATATCGGCCTGGATACCGGCGCCTCCGCTGGAATCACTGCCTGCGATTGTCAGTGCTGTTTTCATTCCCGTTCTCTCCTTTTCCTCTTTTTACGTTTTCTCTACACTTCATTATAAAAGAACGGGGGAACTATGGCAACCGTCAGCCGGCCTGCTTTCAAAAGCTTTTCTTGACAGATTATAAAAAGTATGCTATTTTCTCTATCAGGAAAGGATGTGAATACTGCGTGGACGACGATAGTGACGATACTTCTGCTTTAAATTTTATTCACGCATTCAAAAAGATAGAGTAAAGGCATGGTCTGCCAGGGTAATCCGGCAGGCTGTGTCTTTTTGCGTTTTTTAAAGTTTTCTGTTACAGAAGCCAAATGAAAGAAAGGAAAGAAATAACCTATGACTGGTTCTATTATTTTACTGATTATCCTGATATTTCTGAACGCCGTATTTGCCAGCGCAGAAATAGCAGTGATTTCCATGAACGAAACGAAACTGAAATACATGGTGGAAAACGGGGATAAACGTGCGAAAAAGCTGGCCTCGCTGACGGAACAGCCGGCCCGTTTCCTGGCAACCATCCAGGTGGCCATCACGTTATCCGGATTCCTGAACAGTGCTTTTGCCGCGGACAATTTTTCCGGTCCCCTGGTACAGCTTTTGATTCGGGCCGGAATTCCGGTTCCGGAATCGGTACTGCGTTCCATCGCCTTTGTAGTCATTACCCTGGTTCTGTCTTATTTTAACATCGTGCTTGGAGAGCTGGTGCCCAAACGGATTGCCATGAAAAAATCCGAATCCCTGGCGCTTGCCCTGGCCTCTCTGCTGTACTGGGTGGCCCGGATTTTCGCGCCCCTGGTATCCCTGCTGACGGTGTCCACAAACGGAATTCTCCGTCTTATCGGTATCAGCCCCGAGGAAGAGGAAGACAGAGTGACCGAAGAAGAAATCCGTATGATGCTGACCGAGGGAAATGCCCAGGGCGTTATCGACGAACAGGAAAATACCTTTATCCAGAATGTCTTTGAATTCGATGACCTCTCGGCGGAGCAGATCTGTACTCACCGTACAGATGTTGCCGTACTGGACGTTACCCAGTCCCTGGAAGAATGGGATGAAATGATTCACGAATACCGCCACACCTGCTATCCGGTATGCCAGGACAGCAAAGAAAACATTATTGGCGTACTGGATACCCGGGATTATTTCCGGCTTTCGGAAAAAACCCGGGAAAGCCTGTTTGAAAAGGCTGTAAAACCGCCGTTTTTTGTACCGGAAAACATCAAAACCGACACGCTGTTTGAGCGGATGAAGCAGAACCGGAATTATTTCTCTATTCTGCTGGACGAATACGGCGGCATGTCCGGTATCGTTACCCTGCACGACCTGATGGAAGCCCTGGTGGGTGACATCTACGATGCGGATGATGAGGATGACGGCATGGATATCCGCCAGCTCTCTGAGACCACCTGGCTCATCCGGGGCGACGCAGACCTGGACGACGTGGGCCGGGCCCTTCACGTAAAACTTCCGGACGATGAGGCGGATACGTTCAACGGATTCGTTTATACGGTAATCGACCTGATTCCCGAGGACGGAAGCAGCTTTACCTGCAAATACGAAAACCTGGTCATCCATGTACGGGATGTGAAACGGCATAAAATCGTGGACGCCTATGTGGAAGTGCTGGAAGAGCCGGAAGAAGAAAAGGAAGACTAAAAGGAAATGCAAAGCCTGTGGGAAAACCGCGTCCCCACAGGCTTTTATTCTTCCAGGTCAGCCTGATAATCAATATCCTTCAGTGCCTCTCCGTCTGTTTCCACGGTCAGCACCTCCTCCGGCCACTGCCGCATCAGACTTTTTCCCCCTTTGTCCCCGGAAAGGGACGCCAGACTGGAAAAATATTTTTGCGGCCAGTATACCGGGTTCCCCCAGATTCCCTGGTGAGCGGCACAGATAATTTTCCCCGGCCGGACTCCGGCCAGATTCCATATCTGCTGAATCAGGGCTCCGTGAAGTCCCGGCTGGTCACAGACGGAAAACAGAATTCCGTCCAGTCCCTTTTCTCTCTTCCGGAGGGCTTCCATTCCCAGCTTCAGCGAATGGGAAATCCCTTTTTCCGGATTCTGGTTTTCCACCGGTTCCATTCCGGCTTCGGCGGCAGCCCTGGCAATCTCCTCATTTCCCGTCACCACTGCCCGGCAGACCCAGGGAAAACAGCGGAAGATATCCAGGGCATGACGGTAAAGAGGCTTCCCCTTTACCGGGGTCAGCAGTTTATTTCCGCCAAACCGGGAAGAATCGCCTGCGGCCAGCAGTACCGCCCCGTATCTTCTCCGCAGATGGCCATACAGGGACACTGCCTCCAGAACACCGCCGCCCACGGCCCGTGCCTTGTCCGATACCGTAAGACAGTATTCGGGCTCACATCTGGCATCGATATCACCGATTTTCAGTCCCCTGGTCACAGAGACGCCGGGCTGCAGCATTCCCCGAATCATTCCGGGCATGGCGGCCCGCACCGGCACGCCTCCTGTATACGCCACAATATCTCCGGGACGCACCCGGTCTCCTATCCCGCGAACCGGTTCCATTCTCCCGCCCGCCGGCGCCCGCAGCAGACGCTCTGTCGTGTAGCCGCCCACGTTCCCCGGAACCCCGGTATTGGGAATGGCCGTTCCTTCCCAGATAACCCGGCCCAGCATATGTCCTCTCTTTGTCTCCACGACACAGTGGCAGTCCTCTCCGGCGGTAAAGCCGGGGCCCACGCCAATAACAAACGGCGCATCCGTCATCCCGGTTCCCAGGTTGCGCTTGGCCAGAATCGCGTCCACCAGCACATCCGGCTGGAATTCCTTTCGTATCTCTGCCTTTTCATCCACCAGTACTGCAATCTGCCCCTGATTTAGAATTTCCCGCATCTCTTCCGCAGAGGACGCAAGTCCCCCGGTAATGCCTTCTACTTCCGCCCTCTTTTCGTAAACTGCCCGGGAAAAAGCCACGGTGCGCCGTACCGTCAGAGGAACGGCAGTCTCTGTCATCACTATCTGATGGCCCGCCCGGTACAGACGGACCGCAATCCCCGTAGCCAGGTCTCCTGCTCCCCGAATCAGTATCTTCATCTGCTTTCCCCCTCCCGGGCCGTCACAATGACCGGAACCCGTTCCTCTCTTTCTATCCATGCGGCCGTCTCCATGGCCAGACGCCGTCTCTGCTCTGTGTCCGCCTTGTTCAGAATCACCGCATACTCCATATGGGGCAGAACCCCTTTCCTTCCTGCCTGAAAGGACAGTGCCAGACGGGCCACATCCCGGGGTTCCAGCGCCGCTTCCGGTGCTTTTCCCAGAAATGCTGCCGCCAGTTCCGGCCGGAAGCAGACTTCCTCCAGCGGATGCCCCAGTGCGTCCAGTCCGCAGACCCAGAGCACCCGTTCCGCCTCCCGGGGAATTACCGGCTCCTGCTCACCCGGAAATTTTACCGGCAGTCTTCGGGCGCCGTCCGCCTCCATCAGAACCGGTACTGGAAGCGCCAATATCTCCTCAAACATTTCTTTCGAAACATTTTTCATTCTTTTACTATCTGTTTTCTCCCCCACAAAAAGGCATCCCTTTTCGGCAAGGGACTGCACTATCTCTTCCACCGAACGGGGATGATAGAGAAACAGCGGAGAATCCTCCGCATACATATGCGTGGTCGTCAGTACCAGAGGGGTTGCGCCCAGGGCCTGGAATTCTGCCGCAAGTCTTTTGACCGTACTGGTCTTTCCGCCTGCTCCTGTCACGGCAATCCGGGGAACACCCTCTCCTGTCAGACCCAGCGCCTCCCGCAAAGAAGCGGTTTCCCGCAGTGTGTCCTCCCTTATCTTCGCTATCACAGTCCAGCCTCCTTCGTCCGGGAAACAGGGTCCGTCTCTTCCGTCCCGTTCCGGCCGCTGACGTATTCCAGCATGACCGTCAGCCTTCCGCCGCAGACCATTCCCTCTTCTGCCGCTGTCTTCCCGCTCAGTTCTATATCATAAGTTTGGAAACTCTTATCTTTCTTTTTTAGCATATTCATTGCTTTCTCTGTGATTTTATACTCTGCCAGGCCGCCTCCCACTGTGCCGCAGGCAGAGCCGTCCTGCCGGACAAGCATCTTGGTGCCCACCCTCCGGGGCGCGGAACCGCTCCGGGAAATGATAGTGGCAAGGACTCCGTCCATTCCCCTCTGCAGGAGGTCATTCAGCTGCTCTGCCAGGGAACGGAAAAATCCTTCCCCTTTTCCCGACCGGTTTTTCACCTCAATAATTTCCGCCAGAATCGAAACGGCAATCTCTTCCGGCGTCTCCGCACCGATGGCCAGGCCGATGGGCGCATGTATCTGCGCCGTCTGTCCGGGGAAAAACCCTTTCTCTTCCAGCTGTTCCTTCACAAGCGCCGCCCGTCCCCTGCTTCCCATCATTCCTGCATAGGCAAAGGGATATTTCAGCACTTCTTCCAGGCACTCCCGGTCATACTGATGTCCCCGGGTAACTGTCACTACATAACTGTCCGCATCGGGAGCTGCTTTCTCTATGCCCTCCCGGAAGGGTCCCAGCAGCACCTGGTCTGCTCCGGCCTCCGTGGCCGCCCGGGCAAAGACCTCCCGGTCTTCCAGCACCGTCACCCGAAAGCCCAGCATTTTTCCCATCCGGATAACCGCCAGGGCCACATGGCCCGCCCCGCAGACAATCAGCCGGGGCTCCTGACAGAGTCTTTCACAGAATACGTCATATCCACCCAGGCTCTCCCTATAGCAGCCGGACAGCAGTTTTTTCCCGGCGTCCGGCCCTTCCAGCACCGTAACCGCCCAGTTTTCTCCTTTCGGCCATTCCTTTTCCAGACTCTTTATCAGTTCTTCCATGTATCTGCTCCTGTCAAGTTCCGTTTATTTTCCAAATCCGCAGTTGGGGAAGGTGCATACCGGGCAGGAAAGACAGAGTCCGCCCTCGCCCATGCGGGTAAAATCCTCCACGGTCATCCTGTCTTTTGCCGCTATCCGGGGAAGAACCAGGTCAAACACGGTTCTTTTTGCGTACATCACACAACCCGGAAGTCCCATCAGGGCCGTCTCCCCTTTGTAAGCCAGCATAAACATGGCACCCGGCAGAACCGGAGCGCCATAGGTGACGGTTTCCTCTGCGCAGTGCCGGATGGCAAGCGGCGTCCGGTCATCCGGGTCCACACTCATGCCGCCGGTGCAGACAATCATATCCACTTTGTTCTCCTGCCACTTCCGGATGGCCTCCTCAATCATGGCTGAATCGTCATTGCAGAGTTCTTTTCCCACTGTCTGAATTCCGTATTCCGCCAGCTTCTGCTCCACCACCGGGGTAAACGCGTCCTGAATCCGTCCGCAGTAGACCTCGCTCCCCGTAGTGACAATGGCCGCTGTCCGAAGCTGAAAGGGAAGTATCTGAAACAGCGGTTCTCCTTCTCCCAGCTTTTTGGCCTGCTTCATTTTTTCCTGTGAAATCACCAGCGGAACCACCCGCATCCCGGCTATTTTGTCTCCCCTTTTCACGGGGAAATCTCCATGGCGGGAGGCGATTACAATTTCTCCCAGACCGTTTATCCGGTTCAGCCGCTCCCGGTTTACTTTCAAAAGACCGTCCCGGGTGGCCGTCAGTTCTATCTTTCCTTCCTTTACTTCCGAGGCTTCCATGCCCTCTCCCTGGCAGATCTGCCGAAGGATTTCCGCTCCGTCGTTTTCATGAAGCATTCCTTCCTGGGCCTCCCATACATACAGATTTTCCTTTCCCACGGAAAGCAGCACCGGAATATCCTCTTCCGTTACCACATGGCCTTTCCGGAACACCGGACCCTTTACCACTCCCGGTATAATCTGCGTAATGTCATGACAGAGAACGGCTCCGACCGCCTCTTCTGTTTTTACCAGTTTCATCTGATTTCCTCCTCCCGGAAAACACGCCTGCGGGGCATATCGTTCTTTACTTCCCCGCTCTTTCCTCCCGTTTTTTTCTGCAGATAAATCTCTCCGATTTCCATGGATTTGTCCATGGACTTGCACATATCATAAATCGTAAGAAGGGCTGTGCTGGCTCCGGTCAGGGCCTCCATTTCCACCCCGGTCTTTCCCGTTACCCGGACCGTGCAGAAGCAGTACACCGCCAGTTCTTCTTCCTTCATCTCAAACTCTACCCGGCAGCTTTCCAGCGGCAGAATATGGCACATGGGAATCAGTTCCCAGGTCCGCTTGGCGCCCATGGTTCCCGCCGTAGCGGCCACTGCCAGTACATCGCCTTTTTTTACGGTGCCTTCCCGAATGGCGGAAAACACCTCCCGGCTCACCAGAATTTTCCCCACGGCCCTGGCCTCCCGGCAGGAGGGTTCCTTTCCGCTTACGTCCACCATGCGGGCCCTTCCGCTTCCGTCAAAATGCGAAAATTCCATGTGCTACGCCTCCATCTCTTCCGTTTCAAAAGGAAATACAATCCCCCAGTCTCTCCGGATCCGGTCCATCAGTTCCATCATAAAAATACTTTCCTGATGCGGAATCTCCGGGCACTCCAGTTTTCCTTCACGGATGGCTTTTGCCGCAGCCTCCACCTGGTACTCAAAACCGGTAATCTGAGGCGGAACCTTCTCCTCCCGAATCAGGCGTTTCTCCGGCGAATATACCTTCACTGCCGTAACATTATTGATGTTTTCCGCAATCAGGTACCCCTTCGTCCCGTACACGATTCCGTACTGCTCCGTAGCCGCCAGGGCACTGCTCTGGAGGGAGGCCATCACACCGTTTTTATAGGTCAGAATAATCGAATTCTGGGCGTCCACACCGCTTTCAAACTTTACGCAGGCCGAATGAATCTCCGCAATATCATTGCCCAGCACCATGCTGGCAAAAGTCAGCGGATAGATTCCCACATCCAGCAGGGCGCCTCCTGCAAGTTCCGGTCTCAGAATCCGCTCTTTATACCGGATGTCATATCCCAGGTTGGCCGTCAGTCCCGTGATTTCCCCGATTTCCCCTCTCTGAATAATTTCATCAATCATGCTTCTGGAAGGAAGGTATCTGGTCCAGATGGCCTCTGTGATAAAGACCTTTCTCTCTTCCGCCAGCTGCAGAATCTCCTTTGCCTGCCGGGCATTTGCCATAAATGCCTTCTCGCAGAGAACCGGTTTCCCATGAAGGATACACAGCTTCGCATGTTCATAATGATGAGAATGCGGGGTGGCAATGTAAACCAGCTCCACCTCTTCATCCTCCACCAGTTCTTCATAGGAGCCGTAGGCCCGCTGAAATCCCCATTTTTCCGCAAAGTCCTCCGCTCTCTCCCAGTCTCTCGCAGCCACGGCATAGCTTTCCATGTCATCCATTTCCCGCAGCGTCGCCGCCATATTGGAGGCAATATTTCCCGCTCCGATAATTCCGATTTTCATTCTGTCATCCTCCACTGATATAAATTAGTTGCCCACCGCCTTTAGAGGCGGGGGCATCTCCCATATGATATCTTCCCGTATGTGCATACCATTTAGATTTAAATATACCCCACATTTTCTTTCAGGTCAACAAAACAGGCGGATTCTTCCCGGAAAGTCCGGAAAAATCCGCCTGTCAGAATCTCTCTTTATTCTGTATCGCTCTAAGTCCACTGAAAAGCCGCCGCCAGCCGGGTCCGTATCTGAAGTCCCAGGACCGACGCCAGCACCGCCTTGATGACTGCCGTAGGAAGAAACGGCAGTACGCAGGCTGTCAGCGCCGCCGCGACACTGCTTCCCATCAAAAGACAGAACATCAGCACTCCCACCGCATAATTCAGCGCGGTACCCAGCACAAGGAACAGTACAAACATCCCTTTTTTCTGCCGGTTTTTTACGCCCAGTCCGATAACAAACGCCATCAGCGGAAAGGACAGAAGAAATCCGCCGGTGGGCCCCACCAGGCTTGCCATACCGCCGCTAAATCCGGCAAACACCGGAACGCCCACGGCTCCCAGAAGCAGATAGATGAAAAGAGACGCCGCTCCCCTTCCCGGCCCCAGCACAATGGCCGCCAGGGTTACCGCAAACGTCTGCATGGTCATGGGCACTCCCATGGGCATGGGAATGGAAATCTGCGCCATGACAGCCGTAACAGCCGTCATCACGCCGATTCCACAGATATCCTGGATTTTTACCGCTGACTGATTCATATACACACATCCTTTGTTTTTTTCCAGTATACCTGCCCGGCCCTCGATTGTCAACCTTGTTTTAATTCTGGTTTACAATTCTTCCCTGCTTCTTATTTTCCGGTATTACCGGCTCTCTTCCGGACCAAACACCTGGTTTCTGGCATCTTCCATCAGTTTTTCCCGCATGGTTTTCTGCAGTTCCGATACAGCCGGTGACCAGGAAAAGTGCAGGACTTCCTGGTATCTGCGGCTGGAGAAAGCTTCCAGAACCCGGACCGTCTGTTCCAGTCTGTCTCTGTTTTTCCTGTTTACAAAAGAAAGCGTCCGCCACATTCCTACGGCAATCTCCTGGCAGGAACGGCAGTCCCGCAGTCCCTCGCAGGCCAGCCATTCATATTGCAGAAGATAGAACTCCAGAGCCGGGCGGCGGGGAATCACCTTCAGAAATTCCAGCATTTCTTCATAGGCCCCCTGAAGAAAGAGGGCATTCAGGATACCTGTCTGAATCTGGGGAGCCAGAGACTGGGTCCGGCCTTTCGCATTTTCATAATAGAGAAGATAAAATCCAAGAATGCTCTGCGCATTCCCTTCATTCATAACCCGGGATACCTCACGGGACGCCCCGAACATAGCGTAATTTCCCGCAAACATAATGACGGCAAAATACACCACTGCCGCCAGCACGCACCTGACCACCGGCATATCCGGCTGCAGGGCACTGTCCAGAAATACCGCAAGCAGAAACGGAATTCCGAATCCCCAGGCCTTCTCCGCCATACTTCTGGCCTCCGCCATACGCCGAAACAGCGTTTCCGCCGTACTGTCAAAGCTGCACCGGCCCGCCTGCTCCCAGGATACCCGGTACTTTCCCAGCAGACTGGCAAACTGCCATTCCCGAAGAGGCCGCTGGTTCTGCAGAACCAGCTCCAGGGCGGTAAATCCCGCGGAAAACACCAGAACTACCGCGGCCAGAAGGCAGGCCACCCACAGTGGCCAGTACCGCATCCGGTACCACAAAAGTCCCATCACCGCAAAAGCCGCACAGAGATTGTTTCCCAGAATCTCCC
>DSTFC04002__coassemble_1101_pt1 | contig 19290 bp, 15 predicted proteins | sample DSTFC04002__metabat2_high_PE_021 | metagenome-assembled genome bin DSTFC04002
TGTACAGTTGTTCAGTGAAAACACGGTCTCGAAACATTTAAAACATTTCTGGGTAGTTCTGCCCGAAAGGGGCGTGAAAATGTGGCCGCAGAGTCTGAACCCGGGCCGGTAAGGAAATAAAGCTTATAAGAACATATGAATTAAAGTTACCGTAAGAATAGCAGAAAAGCAGAGGGGACGCAAGTGTTTTTTGTCCTCTCTGCTTTCTGGTCTATTTTTTTTCTTCTCCTCTCTGTTCATATCTCCAGGTTCTGGGAGATACACCGTACACGTTTTTGAAGGCACGGGAAAAATGAAGCTGGTTTGGATAGCCTACGGCATTTCCGATATCCGCAATGGAGAGGCTGGTAAGTTTCAGCAGCTCTCCGGCCTTGGCCATCCGGTAGGAAATCAGGAATTCCTGGGGGGATTTGCCTACCATATCGTGAAAAATCTTGCCGAAGTAACTCCGGTTCAGGCCGCAGAAGGCGGCAATATCTTCCACAGAGATGTCGTTCTGAAAATTCTGTTCGATAAAATTCAGGGCTTCCTTTATGTAAAAATCCCGCATACGACTGCCCTGACTGGAAAAAGGAGCAGTGTTGGATTTGGTCAGGTAATCCAGAAACAGATACAGATGTCCGATAATATGGAATGGAGAAGCCTGGGAGTTCTGGGCAATATACATCATCTCTTTATTCATTTCCTGGGCGATGTCCTTGTAGCGGGGACGCAGCACCGGGGAATCAATGGACAGACCGGTGGTTTCAATGGCCTCTTTTACCCGCAGGCCGTCGAACTCCAGCCAGGTATATTCCCAGGGAAGGGTTCCGTCGGCGATATAGGTGCAGACCTGATGGGGAAAAATCATGAATCCCTGCCCGCTTTTAATGTGGTATTCCACAGATTCTTTCCGGGAATTTTCCGCATAGAGTGTGCCGGTCCCGGATATCACGTAATGGAAAAGATAGTGGTTCCGGGCGGCCGGACCGAACAAGTGTGCCGGGTCGCACTGTTCCCAGCCGCACTGGTACAGACCTAAATCTACAAAATTTTCACTTGGAAAGATGTAAAATAAATTATTACTCATAGCAACCCTCCGCCCTGTCGGGCTCCCACAGTCCTAAAAATCATTCGAAATCCGCCTTATCGGGCTTACTGCGGCTTTCGCCGCTCTTTGCTCATAGACTGGCGCTCGGTCAAAAACCGGACGGCTGAATACCTTTGCGCCATAATGAAATAATACAACGGACTGCTCCGCCCTGACGGGCTCCCGCAGTCCTAAAAATCATTCGAAATCCGCCCTGTCGGGCTGCTTTCTCATGATTTTTGAGGTTTCCATTATCCTGCAGGTTTTCCTGCGAGCAGGAAACCTGCAGGATAATGGAAACCTTGTATTCTTTCATTATATCAAAATGCTTGCTAATATCAATATATCCTTCAAAAAATCGCATTAAGGTATAAAACAAGAAAAATACCGATATTTATGTCAGCATATTGATATGTTACAATATGGTTACCTTAAAAAATAGTAAAATGTAAGAAAGGAGATAAGGAAAAATGAGAGGAAAAACGACGAGGTTCCTCAGTGCGGCCCTGGTTTTGAGCATGACTGGCGTGATGGCACTGTCTGGCTGTTCCGGAAGCAGCTCCTCCGACGGAGTAACGGAGATTGAGATTCTGCAGTACAAGCCGGAAGCAGCCACTTATTTTGACCAGGTGGAAGAAGAGTTTAATGCGGCTCATGATGACATTCATCTGACCATTGACTCTCCGAACGATGCCTCAACCATTATGAGGACCAGATTTATACGTGAGGAATATCCGGACATCATCGGTATCGGTGGTGACATCAACTATTCTTATTATGTGGATGCGGAAATCCTGGCGGATGTGTCGGACTATGAGGGAATGGAGAACATTAAGGATTCTTACATCGACATTGCGGAAGCGCTGGAAATCGTTCCGACGGATGGGACGTACATTGTGCCTTATGTGGCAAATGCGGCGGGTGTTCTGTACAACAAAGACATGTTTGAAGAGCATGGCTGGGAGATTCCCACGACCTGGGATGAGCTGATGAGCCTGTGCGAGGAAATTCAGAGTGAGGGAATCCTGCCCTTCTATTTCGGCTTCCGTGACACCTGGACCTGTCTGGCTCCCTGGAACTCGATTGCCGTAGACCTGGCTCCGGCGGACCTCTGCCGGCAGGTAAACAGGGGTGAGGCGAATTTTACAGATGAGTACCGGGAGGCTGCGGAGAAATATCTTGAGCTTATGGATTACGGTCCGGACGACCCGATTGCCTATGGTTACAATGACGCATGTACGGCTTTTGCAAGAGGAGAGTCGGCCATGTATCCTATCGGAAGCTACGCAGTGCCTCAGATTCTTTCTGTAAATCCGGATATGAACATCGACTCTTTCGTAATGCCGGCCAGCGATGACCCGGACGGAAATACGCTGAACTCCGGTATTGACCTTGGATTCTGTGTGACAGAGGCCTGCGAGAACAAGGAAGCTGCCTATGAAGTTCTGAACTTCCTGCTGGAAGATGAGAATATTCAGGCATACATAGATGACCAGAATGCGGTTCCCTGCAAGGAGGGAGATTTCCAGCTTGCTTCCATGCTGGATGGCATGACGGAGTATATTGAGTCCGGAAACATGACGGACTATCAGGACCACTACTATCCTTCTGAAATGGCCGTGGACGCCATCCTGCAGACCTTTGTAATTGACAAAGACGTGGACGGATTCCTGCAAAGATTCGATACAGACTGGCAGCGGTATAACCGTGACATTATCCGCCAGGTGCAGGAATATGAAGAAGAAAACGGCAGTATGAACTAGGAGAAAGGAGTGGGGAAAGAATGAAAAATGATAGAAAACGGACGTTTCTGCTGATAACCATACCGATTCTGGCGTTGTTTATCTGCTTCAATACAATACCTCTGATTCGTGGTGTTATCTACAGTTTTACAAACTTTAAAGGTTTTGGAACCTACGACTGGGTAGGACTCCGGAACTATGCAGACTTGTTTACGGATTCCAGAGTGGGCGGCTCCTATCTTTTCACATTCAAGCTGGCTATCTGTGCAACGATTGTAACAAACGTAATCAGTCTGATTCTGGCCCTTGGCCTGAACAGCAAAATCCGCGCGAAAGGATTTTTCCGGGCGGCATACTTCCTGCCGAATGTACTGGGCGCCCTGGTAGTAGGTTATGTATTCCAGTATCTGTTTACCTACATTCTGCCGGCTTTCGGAGAGATGATTGGAAGCGAGGCGCTGAGTTCCAGTATGCTTTCCAATGAAAATACGGCCTGGATTGCCATTATGATTGTGTGCTGCTGGCAGAATATTGCCATGAACACGATTATTTATATCTCCGGTCTTCAGACGGTTCCGGAGGATGTGTACGAGGCGGGCTCCCTGGACGGGGCTACCGGCTGGAAGAAGTTCCGGCACCTGACCTTCCCGCTTATTATTCCGTTTTTCACGATTAACATGGTGCTGTGTGTGAAGAACTTTCTGATGGTGTTCGACCAGATTATGGCCATGACCAAGGGAGGCCCTGCACAGAGCACGGAGTCCATTTCCTTCCTGATTTACAACAACGGTATGTCAGGCGGACAGTTCGGATTCCAGAGTGCTAATGCCGTTATCTTCTTCATCGTGATTGTGGCGATTTCCGCCGCACAGATGAGTATCTCCAGCAGGAAGGAGGAGCAGTTATAATGAAGAAAAGCAAAGTGGGTATACATACAAACTGGCCGGTTATGATTCTTCTGATTCTGGGCCTGAGTACAATTGCGTTTCCGCTTTACATGGCGGTTGTGATTGCCTTTAAACAGCCTTCCGAGATGACAAACAGTATTTCAGGAATTTTGTCCCTCCCTTCTCACTGGAGCTTGTCCAACTTCGCCCAGGCCATGGAGGTTACGGATTTCTGGCGGTCTCTTGGAAACAGTATTCTGATTACGGTTCTGACTGTGGTACTGTCCATTCTGATTCATTCCCTGATGGGATATGCGATTGGAAGAAACCGTGCGCACAGTAAGTTTTACAAATTTGTATATCTGTTCATTGTAAGCGGTATGTTTGTTCCCTTTGCAATCCTGATGATGCCTCTGGCAAAACAGACGGCGGAGATGGGGCTTGCAAATTGGGCTGGCGTTATTATCCTGTATGTGGTATTCTATATGCCGATGAATGTACTGCTGTATTCCGGCTACCTGGTAAACATCCCTATTGCACTGGAGGAGGCTGCCGAGGTGGACGGCGCAAGCACCTGGCGGACATACTGGAAGATTATCTTCCCGATTATGAAGCCGATGCACGCGACAGTTGCCATCATTACGGCTCTGGCTGTATGGAATGACGTGATGACGCCGCTGATTATTATGTCCGGAACGGGACAGAATACGCTGCCGCTGGCGCAGCTGAACTTCCAGACCCAGTTCGGTACCAACTATAATCTGGCGTTTGCGTCCTATCTGCTGGCGCTGATTCCGATTTTGATTTTCTATGTAATCTGCCAGAAACAGATTCTGAACGGAGTTGTAAACGGAGCCGTAAAATAGTTTTTAAAAAAGAGAAAAACAGAAGGAGAACGGCCTTATGGGAATTCAGTTTCAGGAAGAAAAAAGGATATTTACCTTACAGACAGAACATACAGCTTATCAGTTTAAAATAGATTCTTTTGGATTTCTCCTGCATTTATACTACGGGGAGAGAACAGAAGGGGATATGGATTATCTGCTGACTTATTATGACAGGGGGTTCTCAGGGAACCCCTACGAGGCTGACCGGGACAGAACCTATTCCATGGACGTGCTCCCCCAGGAGTTCCCATGTATGGGAAACGGAGATTACCGTAACACGGCCCTGGTTCTGAAAAACGGGGACGGAGCTTACAGCTGTGATTTCCGCTATGCCGGGCACCGGATTTATAAAGGAAAATATGCTCTGAAGGGGCTCCCTGCCGTGTATGCGGAGGAGTCCCAGGCAGAGACGCTGGAGGTCGTACTGGAGGACCGGGCGTCCCGTCTGCAGGCGGTACTGCTCTACGGAGTGCTTCCAAAGTGCGATATTATTACCAGAAGTGTCCGGATTATCAATAAGGGAAGGAAAAAGGCCTATATTGAAAAAGCGGCCTCTGCCTGTCTGGACTTTCTTTATGGAAATTATGATTTTATCAGTTTTTACGGAAGGCACTGCATGGAACGGTGTTTCCAGAGAATGCCGGTTTCCCACGGAACGTACAGTATCGGGAGCCGGAGAGGCACTTCCAGCCATCAGTACAATCCGGCCGTTATTCTGGCGGATGAGCACGCCACGGAGACGGCGGGCCTCTGCTATGGCATGGTGTTCGTTTTCAGCGGCGGCTTCCAGATGGAAGTGGAGAAGGACCAGTTCAATCAGACCCGGGCTGTGATGGGGCTGCAGAGTGAACAGCTCTGCTATCCGCTGCCGCCGGAAGGAGAATTTATCGTGCCGGAGACGGTGCTGACCTGCTCCACAGAAGGATTTGGACAGCTGTCCAGAAATTATCACAGATGTTTCCGGAAACATCTGTGCAGAGGAAAATACAGAGACGCGCTCCGCCCCGTGCTGATTAACAGCTGGGAGGCGGACTATTTTGGATTTACGGGAAGCAGTATTCTCCGGCTGGCCGATGACGCGGCCCGTCTCGGCATGGACATGGTGGTGCTGGACGACGGCTGGTTTGGAGAAAGGGATAACGATGACTGCGCCCTGGGCGACTGGCATGTGAATGAGAAAAAACTGGGAGGCACGCTGGGAGAGCTTGCGGAAAATATCAACCGGAAGGGACTGAAATTCGGGCTCTGGATTGAGCCGGAAATGATTTCAGAGAACAGCCAGCTTTACCGGGAACATCCGGACTGGGTGATGGCGGTGCCGGGCCGGAAACCGGTGCGGGGACGTTACCAGCTTGTACTGGATTTTTCCAGGGAAGATGTGCGCCAGACGGTGTTTGACCAGATTTGCAGTGTCCTGGACAACGCCAACGTGGAGTATGTAAAATGGGACATGAACCGCAGTATTGCGGATGTGTATTCGTTAAAGACCAACGAGCAGGGCCGGGTCCTTTACGACTATGTGCTGGGGGTATATGATTTTCTGGAGAAACTGGGAAAACGCTACCCGGATATGCTGATTGAAGGCTGCAGCGGAGGAGGCGGACGGTACGACGCCGGAATGCTTTACTACACGCCCCAGATCTGGTGCAGTGACAATACGGATGCCGTGGACCGGGTGAAGATTCAGTACGGTACTTCCTTCTTTTATCCGGCCTCCACAGTGGGCGCCCATGTGTCGGCGGTGCCCAATCATCAGACCGGGCGGCAGGTATCCCTGCACACCAGGGGCGTGGTGGCCATGGCCGGCGCGTTTGGCTATGAGCTGGATCCGGCGAAGCTTTCTCCCCGGGAACAGGAGGAAGTAAAGGAGCAGATTCGGCAGTATCACCGGTTCGCGCCTCTGATTCTGAACGGGGATTACTACCGGCTCACCAGCCCCTATGAGGAGGAGACGGGGGCCTGGGCGTTCGTATCGGAAGATAAAAGCGAAGTGCTTCTGAATGTGGTGATGCTGGAGATTCACGGAAACATGACCACGAATTATGTGAAGCTCCAGGGGCTTGCCCCGGAAGGGATTTATGAGGAGGAAGGCACCGGCAGACGCTATACCGGAAGGGCACTGATGGCAGCAGGACTTCCCATGCCCATTGAACTGGGCGAATACCTGGCCTATCAGATGTATTTCCGACGGGTAGAATAAGCCGGAAAGGGATATGTGATATGAAGAAAAATCAGAAATCGGTATTTGAAAAAAGACTGGAACGGCACCATGATGAGCTGCGCTGGCTGTATATGGAGCTTTACCAGAACGACTCCATGTTTTATGAGCTCTGCAGTCAGATGAACCGGTTTTACACGGAACGGAGCAGCGCGCTGAAAAAGCGGGACCAGGAGAAGGAGAAACATCCGGACTGGTTCAAAAACAGGGACATGCTGGGCATGATGCTGTATATGGACAACTTCGCAGGCGGGATAAAAGGCGTGGAAGAAAAGCTGGACTATATCGAGGACTGCCAGGTGAACTGCGTACACCTGATGCCGTTTCTGGACGTGACGCCGGGAAAATCCGACGGCGGTTATGCGGTGAAGGACTTTCGGAAGGTAAGGCCGGACCTGGGAACCATGGAGGACCTGTCGGATTTGACGAGGGAATGCCATAAGCGGGGAATCAATGTATGTATGGATTTTGTAATGAACCATACGTCTGAGGACCACGAGTGGGCGCTCCGGGCAAGGCAGGGAGACGGGGAGTATATGAGCCGGTATTTCTTTTATGACAATCCGGAGATCCCCCGGGAGTATGAAAAATACGTGCCCCAGGTATTTCCCACCACGGCACCGGGTAATTTTACTTACCTGCCGGATACGGGTCACTTTGTCATGACAACGTTTTACCCCTATCAGTGGGACCTGAACTACCGGAATCCCCGGGTGTTCAATGAGATGATGTACAATTTTCTGTATTTTGCCAATCTGGGCATGGATATTATCCGGATTGACGCGGTTCCCTATATCTGGAAAGAGCTGGGAACGCCCTGCCGGAATCTGCCGAAGGTGCATACCATCGTGCGGATGATGCGGATGATTGGGGAGATTGTATGTCCCTCCACTCTGCTTCTGGGAGAGGTGGTCATGGAACCGGAGAAAGTGGTGCCTTATTTTGGGACGGTGGAAAAACCGGAGTGCCATATGCTTTACAATGTCACTACCATGGCGACTATCTGGCACAGTCTGGCGGTGCAGGACACCCGCCTGCTGAGAAGGCAGCTTGACACAGTGGCGGCGCTGCCGAAGGAATATACGTTCCTGAATTATCTGCGCTGTCATGACGATATTGGCTGGGGACTGGATTTCGATTTCCTGAAAGGGCAGGGAATGGAAGAAGTGGCCCACAAGAGATTTCTGAATGAATTTTATCAGGGGAACTATCCGGGAAGCGAGAGCCGCGGCGAGCTCTATAATGACGACCCGGTAACCCGGGACGCCCGGTTCTGCGGAACCACGGCTTCGATGTGCGGCGTGGAAAGTGCCGGTTTCGAGCAGAATGAAGAGAAGATGGAAAGTGCCATTCGGCTGGATATCATGCTTCACGCCTACATGCTCAGTCAGTCCGGAATCCCCATGATTTACAGCGGGGATGAAATCGGTCAGGTCAATGATTATTCTTACAAGGAGGACCCGATGAAAGCGGCCGATTCCCGGTATATTCACCGGGGAGCGTTCCACTGGGAACTGGCTGCGCGAAGGACAGATGCCTCCACGGTGGAGGGAAGAATTTTCCAGGGCCTGAACCGGCTGGAGAGGGTGCGGAAAGAACATGCGGTCTTTGACGCGGACGCCAGGGTTTCCACCATGGAGACGGGGCAGCCCCATGTGATGTGTATCGTCCGGGAAAAGGACGGAAAACGGATGCTGGGCGCATTCAATTTTTCCCTGGATGATGCGGTAATATCTCCCTTCCCCGGCGGGAAAGCCGTGGATATGATTTCCGGAAAGAAACTGGAAATGGGAGAACTGGACGTGCCGGCTCATGATTTTGTATGGGCACTGTCTGAATAAGAGAAAAAAGCGTTTCCCTCTGAGGTGATGAGGGAAGCGCTTTTTCTGTGCGATACGCCCGTCAATTGGGCAGGGGAAACTTAGCTTAATTCTACTTTTACGGCCTCCTCCGGCTTAAATTCGTTATAAAGGTCGTAAATATTATGTCCGGTGGACTCGCCCAGAACCCGTCCTTCCAGGGAGTAGCAGCGGATGAACCGTTTGCTGTCGATGGAGGACCAGTGCTCCACGTCCCAGCTCATGTATCCGTCTTCGTCGGATTTCTTTTCTTTCAGGTACAGGTCTACCTGGCGCCCCTCTACCATCAGGTCTACCAGTTTTTTGGTATCGGCTTCCAGTTCTGTCTTATTTACGGTGTCGTAAACATGCATTTTTCTATTCCTCCTAGTATAAATCGCTCCGGATATCCGGGCTTTTCTTTCAGTATAAACGCTGCCGCAGGAGGGGTCAAGAAGAGGCGGCAGGAAAAAGAGCTTTTTCTTGCAGGGGGTAATGTGGTATAATGGAAACGTATACGGACAGACAACATGGATTCAGGCCAAGGGGAAGGTGACAGAAGATGATATTTGACACACACAGTCATTATGATGATGGACAGTTTTCCGAGGACAGAGATACCCTTCTTGCTTCCATGCAGGAGCAGGGAGTAGGCACCATCGTGAATGTGAGCGCGACGGTGGAATCCTGCCGGGAGTCGGTAGAACTGGCCGAAAAGTATCCGTTTGTGTACGCGGCAGTGGGGATTCATCCGAATCATACCGGAGACCTGACAGAGGAGGACTTTGCAGGGATTCAGAAGCTGTATCAGGAGAAAAAGGTCGTGGCAGTGGGGGAAATCGGCCTGGACTACTACTGGGATGATGTGCCTCATGAAGTTCAGAAGAAATGGTTTATCCGTCAGCTGGAGACAGCCAGGGAGCAGAAGCTTCCGGTAATTATTCACAGCCGGGACGCGGCGGCGGATACGCTTTACATTATGCAGACTTACGCGAAGGGGCTGGAAGGCGTGATTCACTGCTTTTCCTATTCCCCGGAGGTTGCAAAAGAATATGTGAAAATGGGCTTTTACATCGGAGTCGGCGGCGTGGTGACTTTCAAAAACGGGAAAAAGCTGAAGGAAACCGTGGCCCGGATTCCTCTGGAGTCCATCGTGCTGGAGACAGACTGCCCTTACATGGCGCCGGAACCCTTCCGGGGAAAACGGAACCAGTCGGGCTATCTGAAATATGTGGCGGAGGAAATTGCCCGTATCCGGGAAATCACTCCGGAAGAGGTCATTGCACAGACAGAGGAAAATGCCAGAAGGTTATATCAGCTGTAGCTGACCCGAATCCCGCGCGCAGGACTCGCAGGCGAGTCCTGAATAAACAGGTGGGGAAATAAGGAGAACAGGAGACAGACGTGAAGGAACCAACACTGGGGAATCCCCAGAACACCATAGCGGTTTTGCAGAAATACCAGTTCCGGTTTCAGAAGAAATACGGACAGAATTTTCTGATAGATACCCATGTGCTGGGCAAGATTGTCCAGGCAGCGGAGATTGGAAAAGAGGATTTTGTGGTGGAAATCGGTCCGGGAATCGGGACGCTGACCCAGTATCTGGCATACCATGCCAGGGAGGTGCTGGCGGTGGAAATCGACCGGGCGCTGATACCGGTGCTGGAAGAGACGCTGGCGGATTATGACAATGTAACAGTCCTCAATGAAGATATTTTAAAAGTGGATCTGAATGCGCTGGTGCAGGAGAAAAACGGAGGACGGCCGATAAAAATCGTGGCCAATCTTCCGTATTATATTACTACGCCCATTATTATGGGACTGTTTGAGAGCCATGTCCCGCTGGAAAGCGTGACGGTGATGGTACAGAAAGAAGTGGCCCAGCGGATGCAGGCGGGACCGGGAAGCAGGGACTACGGGGCGCTGTCCCTGGCGGTGCAGTATTATGCCAGTCCTTATCTTGCGGCCAATGTACCGCCCAACTGCTTTATACCAAGGCCGGCGGTAGGCTCTGCCGTTATCCGGCTGACCGGGCATAAGGAACCGCCGGTGGAAGTCAAGGATGAGAAGCTGCTTTTTCAGATTATCCGGGCTTCTTTTAACCAGAGGAGGAAAACCCTGGCAAACGGGCTGAGAAACAGCCGGGAACTGGGACTTTCCAGAGAGTGCGTCACGGAAGCGCTTTCCCGTCTGGGGAAAGGTGAGAGTATCCGGGGCGAGGCGCTGACCCTGGAAGAATTTGCGGCGCTTGCAAATCACATTTATGATAGATTGCAGGAAGAAACTTAAAATCAGAAAAGGCATGAAAAGGAGGATGGGGTTATGCAGTACCAGATTAAAGGAGACACACTGCCGGTTGTAATCTGTCAGCTGGAGGCAGGAGAGACCATGATTACAGAGAGAGGGTCCATGTCCTGGATGTCGCCGAACATGAAGATGGAAACATCTACCAACGGCGGAGTGGGAAAGGCATTTGGGCGGATGTTTGCCGGGGAGGCTATGTTCCAGAACCGGTATACGGCGCAGGGGGGACACGGCATGATTGCCTTTGCGTCCAGTTTTCCGGGGTCTATCCGGGCGTTTGAGATTGGACCGGGAAAAGAGTATATTTTCCAGAAAAAAGCGTTTCTGGCAGGAGAGGCAGGGGTAAACCTTTCGGTACATTTTCATAAGAAAGTGGCTTCCGGCCTGTTTGGCGGCGAGGGCTTCATCCTTCAGAAGGTAGCCGGTATGGGGACGGTTTTTGCTGAATTTGACGGTCATGTGATAGAGTATGACCTGCAGCCGGGCCAGCAGATTATAGTGGATTCCGGCTATCTGGCGGCTATGGACAGTACCTGCCAGATGGATATTCAGACAGTACCGGGACTGAAAAATATGGTATTTGGCGGTGAGGGGCTGTTTAATACCGTTATTACAGGACCGGGCCATGTATGGCTTCAGACCATGCCCATCAGTGCGGTGGCAGGCGCACTGAGACCATACTTCCCGACAGCAAATTAGAGGAATGGGAGATGCCTTTACGGCAGGTAACCCGAAAAGCAGAGACACAGAAAGGAAGTGGGAACTGTGCCCAGTAACAATGAAACAAGCAGAGAGCAGATATTATTTGACATCTCTCCGGAGATTCGGAGACTGGCGGAACTCTGTGAAAAGAACAATGAGATTGACAAGGAGCTCTACACGAAATATGAGGTAAAGAGGGGCCTCCGGGACCTGAATGGAAAGGGAGTACTGGCAGGTCTTACGAATATTTCGGATGTGTGCGCCAAGAAGATTGTCAACGGGGAGGAAGTCCCCTGCGAAGGAAATCTCTACTACCGGGGATATAACATCAAGGACCTGGTCAAAGGATTTCTGGAGGCAAAACACTATGGATTCGAGGAAATTGCTTATCTTCTTCTGTTCGGAGAGCTTCCGAATGCAAAAGAACTGGAACAGTTCCACGAGACCTTGGTGGAGCGCCGGACGCTTCCGCCTACCTTTGTGCGGGACGTCATTATGAAGGCGCCCAGCCGGGACATGATGAACAGTCTGTCCCGTTCGATTCTGAATCTGTATTCCTATGACGACAAGGCTGACGATACCAGTATTCCGAATGTTCTGCGGCAGTGTCTGAATCTAATCAGCCAGTTCCCTATGCTGATGGTGTACGGCTATCATGCTTATAACTACCGGATGGGAGAGGATTTGTACATTTATGCGCCCAGACCGGAGCTTTCCACGGCGGAAAACATTCTGCTGATGCTGCGGGAGGACAGAAAGTACACCAAATTTGAGGCACGGATTCTGGATATGGCCCTGGTGCTTCACATGGACCACGGCGGAGGAAATAACTCTACCTTCACCACTCACGTGGTTACTTCTTCCGGTACGGACACCTACTCGACCATGGCGGCCGCCATGGCTTCCCTGAAAGGACCCAAGCACGGCGGAGCCAATATCAAGGTGACCCAGATGTTTGCGGACATGAAAGAAAAGGTGGACGACTGGGAGGACGATGACAAAATCAGAGACTATCTGGAAGGGCTTCTGGAGAAGAGGAACTTTGATAAAAAGGGCCTGATATACGGAATGGGGCATGCCATTTATTCCGTTTCCGACCCCCGTGCGGATATCTTCAAGAAATTCGTGAAACGGCTGGCGAGGGAAAAGGGCTATGAAAAGGAATACGCTCTTTATGAAAAGGTGGAGCACATGGCGCCGAAAATCATTGCCGAAAAGCGGAAGATGTACAAGGGCGTCAATGCCAACGTGGACTTCTACAGCGGACTGGTATACCATATGCTGGGAATTCCGGAACAGCTTTATACACCTATTTTTGCGACCGCCCGTATCGTGGGCTGGAGCGCGCACCGGCTGGAGGAGCTGAAAAATGTGGATAAAATTATTCGTCCGGCGTACAAACCGCTGGCTCCTTACCGGGATTATGTGAGGCTGGAAGACAGATAATCTGTGTCCAGAGAAGTTCGCAAAGTCAGGCCGGGTCCGGGGTAACCTGGACCCGGCTTCTGCGCGATACACCCGGAGGGCGACCGTCGTGCGTACACGAAGCGGGCATCCGACGGGCAACGGCGCTGAACGTCCAGTGGACGTTCGTTTAGCGCCGACCGGAGCAGAGCGGAGACCATCGAGCGGCAATGCCGCGAGATGAGCGAGGTATCGCGGTAAGCGGGCAGGGGAAGATTCCTTCCCCTGCCCGCTTATAGAAGCGAAAACAGAACGCGGAAGAAATAAAATCAGGGGGAAATTATGATACGGACACTTGCAAAGGAGATAAAGGAATACAAAGCGGCCTCCATCGCCACGCCTTTCTGTATGATTCTGGAAGTGCTCATGGAGATGGTGATTCCTTTTCTGATGGCTTCTATTATCGACGACGGGGTGGAGGCAGGAAACCTTTCCCACATTTACCGGATGGGGATTATTATGATAGGAGCCGCTCTGACCGGGCTGATTGCAGGCCTGGCGGGAGGAAAGCTGGGAGCCCATGCGTCAGCCGGCGTGGCTAAGAATCTGCGAAATGCCATGTTTCACAATATCCAGAGTTTTTCCTTCTCCAATATCGACAAATTCAGTACGGCAGGTCTGGTGACCCGCCTGACTACGGACGTGAGCAATGTGCAGAACGCCTACCAGATGCTGCTCCGGATGTTTACCCGGGCCCCGGCCAGCCTGGTCTGTGCCATGGTCATGGCCTTTTCCATCAATGCCCGCCTTTCTACGATTTATCTGATTGCGGTTATCCTGCTGGGGACGGCGCTGTTTTTCCTGATGCGCCACGCTACCCGGTATTTTCAGCAGGCTTTTCCCAAATATGACGACATGAATGCCTCTGTGCAGGAGAATGTGTCGGCCATCCGGGTAGTAAAGGCCTATGTGCGGGAAAAAGAAGAAACGATACGATTTCGAAAGACCAGTCAGAATATCTATAAAATTTTCCTGAAGGCGGAGTGCAATCTGGTGTACAATGCGCCGCTGATGCAGTTTACGGTATACGGATGTATTCTGCTTATCAGCTGGCTGGGCGCGCGGATGATTGTATACGACAGTCTGACGACCGGAGAACTGATGAGCCTTCTTACCTACTGTATGAACATTCTGTCCAGTCTGATGATGCTGTCCATGGTATTTGTCATGGTTTCCATGAGTTCGGCCAGTGTGCGCCGGATTGCGGAGATTCTCAATGAGACCAGTGACCTGCAGAACCCGGAGCATCCGGTGATGGATGTGCCCGACGGCAGCATTGTCTTTGACCATGTGGGTTTTGCCTATAAAAAGGGAAGCGGAGAGCCGGTGCTGAAGGACATCTGCCTGAATATCCGTTCCGGCGAAACGATTGGTATCATCGGGGGAACGGGAAGCGCCAAGACCAGTCTGGTAAATCTGGTGAGCCGCCTTTACGATGTGACCGCCGGTGAAGTGAAGGTGGGCGGAAGAAACGTAAAGGAATACGATATGGAGGTCCTTCGGAACCAGGTGGCTGTGGTGCTGCAGAAAAACGTGCTGTTTTCCGGTACGATTCTGGAAAATCTCCGGTGGGGCAATGCCCAGGCCACGGAGGAGGAATGCCGGGAAGCCTGCCGGCTGGCCTGCGCGGATGAGTTTATTGAACGTTTCCCCAAGGGATATGAGACTTATATTGAGCAGGGAGGAAGCAATGTGTCCGGCGGGCAGAAGCAGAGGCTCTGCATTGCCCGGGCGCTTTTGAAAAAGCCGAAAATTCTGATTCTGGATGACAGTACCAGTGCTGTGGATACGGCTACGGATGCGAAAATCCGGAGGGCTTTCCTGGAGGAGATTCCCGAGACTACGAAGCTGATTATTGCTCAGCGGGTTTCCAGTGTTCAGGATGCGGACCGGATTATCGTGATGGAAGAGGGCAGAATCGACGGATTTGGAACTCACGAGGAGCTGCTGGCCGGGAACCGGATATACCGGGAGGTATACGAATCCCAGACCCGGGGCGGCGGGGACTTTGACGAGAAGGCAGGTGAGCAGTGATGGCGGGAGCGAATACAAGACTACGGGGAGCGGCGGTGAAAAGCGGAGTGAAAAATCCCGGGAAACAGCTGGCGCGGCTTCTGCGCTATGTGTTCCGGGATTACGGAATTCACTGCCTGGCGGTGTTTGTTCTGATTCTGTGCAGTGTCCTTGCCAATGTGCAGGGGACTATGTTTACCAGAAACCTGATTGATGAATACATTGTTCCCATGCTGACGGTGGAGAAGCCGGACTTCGGCCCGCTGGCGGCTGCTATCGGACGGGTGGCCGTTTTCTACGCTGCCGGAATTCTTTCTACTTATACCTGGAACCGGATTATGGTGGAAGTAACCCAGGGAACCCTGCGAAATCTGCGGGACGATTTGTTTACCCACATGGAGCTTCTGCCTATCCGGTACTTTGACACCCACGCCCACGGGGATATTATGTCGGTGTACACCAATGACGTGGATACTCTGCGGCAGATAATTAGCCAGAGTATTCCCCAGTTTATCAACAGCGCCATTACGGTGGTTAGTGTACTGGTCAGTATGATTATTCTGAGCATACCGCTGACGCTGGTGACGCTGGTGATGGTGGCTGTGATGGTGACGGCATCCCGGATATCCGCGGGAAAGAGCGGCCGGTATTTTGTGCAGCAGCAGTTAAATCTGGGAAAGGTCAACGGTTATATTGAAGAAATGATGGAAGGCCAGAAGGTAGTGAAGGTGTTCTGTCATGAGGAAGAGAATGAGGCACGCTTCCGGGAACTGAATGAAGAGCTTTTCGTCAGTGCGGACAGGGCCAACGCTTTTTCCAACTATCTGGGCCCCATAAACGCACAGCTTGGCAATGTGAGCTATGTTATCTGCGCCATTGCAGGCGGTGTCCTGGCCTTAAGCGGCGTTACCGGGCTGACTCTGGGAAGTCTGGCCAGTTTTCTGACTTTTAACCGGAGCTTTGCCATGCCCATCAACCAGATAAGTATGCAGATGAATGCGGTAGTCATGGCTCTGGCAGGTGCGGAGAGGATTTTCCGTCTGCTGGATGAGGAGCCGGAGAAGGACGAAGGCTATGTGACTCTGGTCAATGTGCGGGAGGAAGAGGACGGTACCCTGACGGAGGTTCCGGAGCGTACCGGGAAGTGGGCCTGGAAACATAGGCACCAGGCGGACGGTTCCGTGGACTATATCCGTCTGCGGGGCGAAGTGGTTTTCAACGGAGTGGATTTCGGTTACACCGATGAGAAAATTGTGCTCCACGATGTAAAACTGTATGCGAAGCCGGGACAGAAAATTGCCTTTGTAGGTTCTACCGGAGCGGGGAAGACAACGATTACCAACCTGATAAACCGGTTTTACGATATCCAGGACGGGAAAATCCGTTACGACGGAATCAATATCAACAAGATTACCAAATTTGACCTGCGCCGGTCGCTCGGTATTGTACTTCAGGACACCCACCTGTTTACGGGAACCGTGCGGGAGAATATCCGTTTTGGCAGGCTGGACGCTACGGACGAGGACGTAATTGAGGCAGCAAAGCTGGCCAATGCCGACGGATTTATCCGGCGGCTTCCGGAGGGGTATGACACCATGCTGACGGGAGACGGGGCCAGCCTCAGTCAGGGTCAGCGCCAGCTTCTGGCGATTGCCCGGGCGGCGGTGTCCAATCCCCCGGTTCTGATTCTGGATGAGGCTACCAGCTCCATAGACACCCGGACAGAGCAGATTGTCCAGGAAGGGATGGATAAACTCATGCAGGGAAGAACCACCTTTGTAATCGCCCACCGGCTTTCCACCGTTCGGAACGCCGACTGCATCATGGTGCTGGAGCAGGGACGCATTATCGAAAGAGGAACCCACGAACAGCTGATGGAAGAAAAGGGACGGTACTACCAGCTCTACACCGGAAAACTTTGATTGTTGATTGGGGACGGGTACGGGCCGGCCTGTACCCGTCCCCGACTACAATTCTGAAACAATTCAGTCAAAAACAGGGACACGGCAAAAGCCGTGTCCCTGTTTATAATACTGGTTTTTCCGGTTTTTTCCAGTCTTTTCTGGATTTTTCTGTTTTCTTCGATTAGTCGTGTTCTTCCATCCACTCGTTCAGAAGGTTGCAGTATTTGTCGTTTTCTTCTACGAAGCACATATGACGGCAGCCATCGAACAGTTCCCAGCGGGAATTGGGGATGGCGTCGTACATGGTCTTTGCAACCAGCGGAGTACAGAGGTCGTTGGTACCGTTGATAATAAGAGCCGGCTCTTTGATACCGCCGATTTTGTCCCGGTATTCCCATCCGCCCAGGCTTCCGGTCGGATTGTATTCGTTGGGGCCCCATCCCGCAACGTATGCTTCGGATCCGGATTTCTTCGGACGGCGCAGGCACTCCGGAGAGTCTTCGGTTACTTCGCCGGCGCAGTGAAGAAGCATGAAACGGTCATTGGCAGCCAGGTAAGCCGGGTCGTCAAAATTTCCGGTTTCCTCTGCTTTGGCAATAGCATCCTGGTCTTCCTGGGACATGAATTTAATCATGCGGTGCTGCTCGTGGGCCCAGAGCTCCGCAGAGGGAAGGGTACTGGAAAGGATGACGGATTTTACGCCTTCGGGTTTGTAGTCGCACAGATATTCAATGGCAAGCATGCCGCCCCAGGACTGTCCCAGAATATGTACCTCGTCCAGGCCCAGATGTTTTCTGAGCTGAATCAGCTCGTTATCCCAGGTCTCGGAACACCACAGTTCCGGATGCCCGTCTACATAAGAGTTACCGCAGCCAATCTGGTCATAGGAAATGATGGCACGTCCTTCATCGGCAAGCCGGTCCAGCACTTCAAAATAGTTATGTGTGGAGCCGGGACCGCCGTGAAGCAGAAGCAGCGGTTTTTTGTTTCCTTTGCATTCGCCTACAATCCGATAGTAGGTCTGATACCCCAGGTAAGGCATATAGCCTTCAGTAATTTTCATAAAAATACCTCCTTGCCATTTTCGGCATACGTAATTGCAAATTTCCATGACATACCAGTGGAAAATGCTGTGAGTTAACACTAAAGTAATTATACCATTCCCGGCGTGGCAATACAACCGGGCAATGAGGAATCGTAACGTTAAAACAAAGAGAGTTCCATCTTGTTGGAAAGATACTCCAGTATTTTGATTCCGCCTGCGCTGTTTCCCTTCTCATCCAGGGCGGGGCCGAACACGCCGATGCCCATTTTGTCCACCAGAGGCACAGCAATACCGCCGCCGACACCGCTCTTTGCCGGAAAGCCAACGGTCATGGCGAATTCTCCGGAACCGTCGTACATGCCGCAGGTCAGCATCAGGGCCCGGATGGCCTTTGCGTTCTGCGGTTCAATGAGTTCTTCCCCGTCCAGCGGGTTTATACCGTGGTTCGCAAGAACCAGGCTCATATGGGCGATGTCGTGAGCTGTCACATTGACGGAACACATGCGGAAATAAAAATCCATACATTCATCCACGTCTCCCTCCAGGATACCGTTGGCTTTCAGATAATAGGCCAGGGCCCGGTTCCTGTCTCCGGTTTCCCGCTCTGATTCATATACGGGCTCGTTCAGAGAGATTTCCTCGTTATTGCACAGTTTCTTCGTGAATTCCAGAAACCGTTCAAACTTTTCATCGGCATCCTTCCCCCGGATACAGCTTGCGACCGTGATAGCGCCTGCGTTGATAAAAGGATTGAAGGGGCGGGTCTTTGTCTCCAGTTTTACGATGGAATTGAAGGGGTCTCCGGTCGGTTCTACGCCCACTTTCTCGTGAAAAAGATGGTCGGCGCCACAGTCCCGGATTGCCAGAATCAAAGATATCAGCTTAGAGATGCTCTGGATAGTAAAAGGAACGTGAGAGTCCCCTGCTTCCAGCACATTCCCTTCCATATCCATGGTGCAGACGCCGAGATAATACGGATTCACTGTCCGAAGCTGGGGAATATACTGCGCCGTGCGCCCCAGCCGGGTAAACCCCTTTCCATAACGGAGAGAGTCTTTTAAAATGTCCTCTGTCAGTTTCATACCTTTTTTACCTGCTTTTCCCCAAAATAGTATCTATATAGTAACATATTTCTGTGCCTGCAACAACCGGCCCGGACAGAAACCCTCAGAATCCGGCTGTGAAATTACCCTGCAGAAATTTTTGAAAAAGTCTTG
>DSTFC04002__coassemble_1112_pt1 | contig 19158 bp, 19 predicted proteins | sample DSTFC04002__metabat2_high_PE_021 | metagenome-assembled genome bin DSTFC04002
TTGAGGCCGTATTTCTTACGCTCTTTCATTCTCGGGTCACGTGTCAGGTATCCGGCAGCTTTCAGAACCGGTCTGTACTCAGCGTCTGCTTCCAGAAGTGCTCTGGAGATACCGTGACGGATAGCTCCTGCCTGTCCGGTGTATCCACCGCCGCGTACATTTACCTGTACATCGAACTTGTCTGTTGTCTCGGTAGCAACCAGGGGCTGACGAACAACCACCTTTAAGGTTTCCAGTCCGAAATATTCGTCGATGTCTCTTTTATTGATAGTAATTTTCCCTGTTCCAGGTACTAAGTATACTCTTGCAACTGATTTTTTTCTTCTTCCTGTTCCGTAGAATTTTCCGTTTGCCACTTTATTTTCCTCCTTTCAATCCTCTGACTAAAATGTTAATACTTCCGGCTTCTGAGCCTGCTGCTCATGCTCCGGTCCAGCATAAACATGAAGTTTTCTATACATGCTTCTTCCCAGAGGTCCTTTCGGGAGCATACCTTTTACAGCGTGTTCAATCACTGCTTCCGGTTTCTTTGCCATCATTTCTCTTAATGTAGCCTCTTTCATACCTCCTACATAATCGGAATGACGGTAGTAAATCTTCTGGTCCAGTTTCTTTCCGGTTACTTTTACTTTTGCAGCGTTTACTACGATTACATAATCGCCTGTATCAATATGAGGTGTAAACTGCGGTTTGTTTTTTCCTCTTAAAACTTTAGCCACTTCTGCGCAGAGGCGTCCAAGGGTCTGGCCTTCTGCGTCAACTACATACCATTTTCTTTCAATCTTATCTGGATTAGCCATATAAGTTTTCATTGGTTGACCTCCTGTGAAAATTTCATTTTTCCTTCTATTATATATTGGTTTGATTTATTGTGAAATCAGTCAGCTCCGGGGCTATGGTGCAGACTGTTTCTTCTTTTGTCATACTGTCATATTATATTATATTGAAAGATTCATGTCAACCATTTTTCGCTGTATTTTTCATCAAGATGTTACTATTCACAGCCGATTCAGAATGTGGATAGCAGCCTTCTGCCCCTGCCGTCTCTCTGCCAGCCCGCCTTCTGCCCATAAGCGCTCCAGTGTTTTTCAGTATAGCATGTCCCGGATGTTTTTGCTATAATAGGGGCATGTAAAAAAGAGAAATGAGGAATGGAACAATGTGGGCTTATAAAGGTATTTTTTATCAAATCTATCCGATAGGATTTTGCGGGGCTCCCGTATCCAACGACGGGAAAACTGTTTCCAGAATTCTGAAATTAAAAGACTGGAGTGCATATCTGGAAGAGCTGGGCGTGACCTCCATTCTGCTGAATCCGATTTTTGAATCGGACAATCATGGATATGACACCCGTGATTTCACCAGAATCGACTGCCGTCTTGGAACAAATGAAGATTTTGCAGAAGTCTGTAAAGATTTGCACCAGCATCATGTGAAAATTGTGCTGGACGGCGTTTTTAATCACGTAGGCCGGGGCTTCTGGGCTTTCCGGGACGTGCAGGAAAAGAAATGGGATTCTCCCTATAAAGACTGGTTCTGTATCAGTTTTGACGGAAACTCTTCCTATAATGACGGTTTCTGGTACGAAGGCTGGGAAGGGCATTATGAACTGGTAAAACTGAATCTGAAAAACCCGGCAGTTGTGGATTATCTGCTGGACTGTGTCAAAAGCTGGGTAGAAACGTTTGATATTGACGGACTGCGGCTGGATGTGGCTTACAGTCTGGACCGTGATTTTATGCGGCGGCTTCGCAGTTTCTGCCAGGAACTGAAACCGGACTTTGCCCTGATAGGGGAAGTTCTGTTTGGAGACTATAACCTGATTGTAAATGACGAAATGCTGCACAGCTGTACCAACTATGAGTGTTACAAAGGAATTTACTCCAGCTTCAACAGCATGAATCTCTTTGAAATCGCTCACTCCCTGCAGCGTCAGTACGGCCATGAACCGTGGTGTCTGTACCGCGGGAAACACCTGATGTCATTTGTAGACAACCATGATGTGACACGGATTGCAAGTATTCTGACCAATCCGGAGCATCTGCCTCTGGCCTATGGACTCCTGCTTGGCATGCCCGGCGTCCCCTGTATTTATTATGGAAGCGAATGGGGTGAAAAAGGGGAAAAAGCGCCGGACAATGATTTTGCTCTGCGCCCCTGTTTTGAAGAACCAAAGCCAAATGAACTGACCAGGTTTATTAAGAAACTGATTCATGTCCGTTCCGCCAGCGACGCACTCTGCAACGGGGACTACCGGAACGTGGTTATCACAAATCATCAGCTTATTTTTGAACGGAAAACTGAAAAGGAACGGGTTTTTGTGGCCATCAACGCCTCTGACCAGGAATTTACTGCCGGAAACGGCGAACTGCAGGGTTCTGTCACAGATATGATTACCGGAAATACCCTGGAAATGGACGGCAGTCTCCTGCTGCCGCCTTACAGTGTACAGTATTTACGGTTTATGTAAATGCTCATATGAAAAACTGCAATAGCATGCCGAAAGCCGCGGCGGCTCTCCTGAGCGCCCCGGCTTTTTTTTCTGTTCTTCCTGTTTCATTTTACCATGCTTCCCCAGAGGGGCAGACAATGGCCGCCAGTTTCTCTATCATCCGGTGCAGAAGCCGGGCCTGGTCTGTATCCGCAGCCCGGTAGTAGACTTCCTTTCCCTCTCTCCGGCTTGCAATCAGTCCTCCTGCCTTCAGCTGTTTCAGATGATGGGACACTGCCGGACTGCTCATCTCTACCATGGAAGAAATGTTTATCACGCATTCTTCGCAGTGACAGAGAATCCAGAATATCCGGATACGATTGCCATCTCCGAGGATTTTGAACACATCGGCCACCGTCTGAAAATCTTCCAGTCCCGGCATTTTTTTCAGTTCTTCTTCTATTTTATGCTGCCCATGGTCATGGGGCAGTTCCGTATAGGCCATCTGCTTCACACTCCTTTTTATGAATACCACATGGCTTCCCTCCGGGGGATGCGCACGCCCCGGCAAGGTAACGCCTCCCTCCGGTCGGCACGGGGCGGCGCCGGTATAATTGTCTGACGACATTATACCATAAAATCACCCGTCACCGGAAGTTCCAAATGGCACATTTCGGAGCGGGTCTCAGGCTCATGCGGGTGAATGACCCCGGGGCCCGGACATCATTGTATTTTCTCAGTATAAATTTGTTTTTTCTATTGACTTTTCTTCTTAAGTCATGTATGATGAAATCATCAATTAAACAGTTGTTTAATTATGCAAGTAATTTATTTTTATATTGCAGGGTTACGAAGTGTTTTTCCGAAACCCAAAGGATAGAAAGAGGAAAGGAAGGGCTCTCACATGAAAAAAACTTACAAAATCGATGTGGACTGTGCAAACTGTGCAAACAAAATGGAGGCTGCTGCCAGCAGTACAGCAGGCGTGAAATCCGCCACTGTAAACTTTATGACATTGAAAATGATTGTGGAATTTGAAGAAGGACAGGACCCGAAAACTGTTATGCAGGAAGTCCGCAAAAACTGCAAAAAAGTCGAGGATGACTGCGAAGTTTTCATCTAATCAAACGGAAGACTGGCAGGATTTAAAAAAGCGAGGAATGAGCGATTATGAATAAAAAACAGAAAAAAATGCTAATCCGTATTCTCACGGCTGCTGTTCTGCTGATTGCGCTGAATTTTATTCCGGCTACCGGAATTTTCCGTTTTGTGCTGTATCTGATTCCCTATTTTATCATCGGATACGACATTCTTCTGAAGGCGCTGAAAGGGATAAAAAACCGGCAGGTTTTCGATGAGAGCTTTCTGATGGCTGTGGCCACCATCGGCGCTATTGCCGTTGCTCTTTACGAGCAGAGCGGCGACTACACCGAAGCCATCGCGGTTATGCTGTTTTACCAGGTGGGCGAGCTGTTCCAGAGCTATGCCGTGGGCAAAAGCCGGAGAAATATCAGTGAGCTGATGGATATCCGGCCAGACTATGCCAACGTGGAACGGGACGGAAAGCTGGAAAAGACAGACCCGGATGAAGTGGAGCCGGGCAGTATCATTGTCGTGCAGCCCGGAGAGAAAGTGCCGATTGACGGTATCATTCTCGAAGGAAGCTCTACGCTGAACACCAGCGCCCTTACGGGGGAAAGTCTGCCCCGGGACGCCTCAGCCGGAGAGGAAATCATAAGCGGCTGTATCAATATGACCGGGGTCCTGAAAATCCGGACTACAAAAGAATTCGGAGAATCTACTGTTTCTAAAATTCTGGACCTGGTGGAAAATGCGTCCTCCCGGAAATCCCGCTCCGAGGAATTTATCTCTAAATTCGCACGGATTTACACGCCTGCGGTCTGCTTCAGTGCCTTGGCGCTGGCCATTCTCCCCCCGCTGGTACGGATGGCTTTCCTGGGGCTTCCGGCCGGATGGGAAACCTGGATTTACCGGGCGCTGACGTTCCTGGTTATCAGCTGTCCCTGCGCGCTGGTTATCAGTATTCCTCTGAGCTTTTTCGCCGGAATCGGCGGAGCCAGCAAGGCCGGCGTTCTGGTGAAGGGTTCCAACTATCTGGAGACACTGTCCCAGACAGGGATTGTTGTATTTGACAAAACCGGCACACTGACCCAGGGTGTATTTGAAGTAAACGGGATTCATCACAACGAGATAGACAAGGAGGCGTTACTGGAATATGCGGCACTGGCAGAAAGCGCTTCCTCCCATCCCATCAGCAAGAGTCTGCAGAAGGCATATGGAAAAGAGATTGACCGAAGCCGGGTAAAGGATATTCAGGAAATCAGCGGAAACGGTGTGACAGCCGTGGTAGACGGAAAACAGGTGGCAGCCGGAAATGATAAACTCATGGACCGCCTGGGTGTATTTTACATTCCCTGCCATTCTGCCGGCACGATTATCCACATTGCCATTGATGGTGTTTACGCCGGACATATTGTGATTTCCGATATCGTCAAACCCCACTCCCGGGAAGCGGTTCAGGCGCTGAAAGCAGCAGGTGTACGGAAAACCGTAATGCTGACCGGAGATGCCCGTCCCGTGGCAGAGCAGGTAGCCTCTTCTCTCGGACTGGATGAAGTGTACAGTGAACTGCTGCCTGCCGACAAAGTGGAAAAAGTGGAAGAACTGCTTGCCGGCAAACCGGAAAAGGCCAAACTTGCCTTTGTAGGTGACGGTATCAATGACGCCCCGGTGCTCGGCCGGGCGGACATCGGCATTGCCATGGGCGCCATGGGTTCTGACGCGGCCATTGAGGCGGCAGATATTGTACTTATGGATGATGACCCGCTGCAGATTGCGAAAGCCATAAAAATTTCCCGGAAATGTCTGGGTATCGTTTACCAGAACATTGTGTTTGCCATCGGCGTAAAACTGATTTGTCTCCTGCTGGGAGCTGTCGGTATTGCTAATATGTGGCTGGCGATTTTCGCAGATGTGGGCGTGATGATTCTGGCCGTGCTGAATGCCATCCGGGCACTGTTTGTAAAAAACCTGTAAGCAGAAGGTTCCGGCTCCCGAAAGGGAGACCCGGAACCTTTTTGATATCCTATTCTTTTTCCAGAACAAGAAACTGATAACTGCTCATAAAAACTTTTCCGTTTTCAATCTGTGTTTTTTCTGCTGTATTATTTACCAGCACCCGGTCAAATTCCAAAGGTATTTCCACTGTCCGGCTTTCTCTCTGCCAGTTTGCCAGTACCAGAAGGGTTTTCTCCCGGCCTTTCCGGTAAAACGCCATCAGGTTCTCTTCACTCTCCCGGAAAGGAATCTCTTCCCCATATACCACGGCCTCCTGATAGACCGGATTTTTCCGAAGCCGAATCAGCTCTTTATAAAATTCCAGTACGGAACCCGGCCTTCCTTCCTGCTCTGCCACATTGATTTCTTTATAATTGGGATTTACTTTCCTCCAGGGAACTGCGCTGGTAAATCCGGCATTTTCGCTGGCATCCCACTGTACCGGAGTCCGGGCGTTATCCCGGCTCTGCGCTGCCACGGCTTTTAGCGCCTCAGCTTCGCTCAGCCCCTGCTCCCTGGCATTCCGGTATTCATCGATAGTGCTGATATCATCAACCTCATCAATCAAAGAAAATACCGTGTTAGTCATACCGATTTCCTGCCCCTGATAGAGGAAGGGCAGCCCATACTGCATCATGGTAATTCCGGCCAGCATTTTTTTGCTTATCTCATTCAGGTCTTCTTCCCGGATGTAATGGCTGACTCCTCTTGGCTCATCGTGGTTTTCAATGATGTTTGCCATAAATCCGGTCTTCCACGTTCTGTGTTTGCTGTCAAACACGGCCTTTTTGTATTCTTCCGGCGTTACCGGGGTAAAGGCGTACCAGCCTCTGGGGTCGCTTCCCAGAAGGTGCGTGGAAAAGTCAAAAATGGATTCAAAGCATCCGTCGTCCCCGATATACTGTTCCAGTTCCTCCGGTCTGTAGTCAAAGAGTTCTCCGATAGTAAACGCGTTATACGGAGCAAACGCTTCTTCTTTCATCTCCTGAAGGAATTCGTGTATTCCCTCTGCCTGTTCCAGTTCGCAGGTAAAGGAACTGAGACCGTCTTCCCGGTCTGCCGGGAAGCTCTGGAAACGTAAATCTTTCTTAATATTGATTATTGCATCTAATCGGAATCCGGCAATTCCTTTTTCCAGCCACCAGCGAATCATTTTATAAATTTCCTGACGAAGTTCGGGATTCTCCCAGTTCAGATCCGGCTGTTCCTTTGCAAAAAGGTGGAGGTAGTAAAGGTTGTCGTGCCCCGGCAGTTTTTCCCATACGCTTCCTCCGAAGTACGACCGCCAGTTGCAGGGTGGATTTCCGTCTTTCCCTTCTTTTATGTAAAAATAGTTTCCATATTTTCCATGCGGATCCTCCACTGCCTTCCGAAACCATTCATGCTGACTGGAGCAGTGGTTTACTACCAGGTCCATTACAATGTACATATCCCGTTTTTTTGCCTCGGCAATCAGCCTGTCCATATCTTCCATTGTGCCGAAAGCCGGGTCGATGGCATAATAGTCCGAGATATCATATCCCTGGTCTACAAAGGGGGACTGGTAAACCGGGGATATCCAGATAATATCGATTCCCAGGTTTTTCAGATAATCCAGTTTTTCTGTAATCCCCCGCAAATCCCCAATTCCGTCCTGATTTGTGTCAAAAAAGCTTTTCGGATAAATCTGATAGGCCACTTTATCGTGCCACCATTTCTTCTTCATCAGATGACGCTCCTTTCTTTTCTTTTACTATTATGTTATTATAGAGGCAGAATATCGATTTTTCTTACACAAAACCAGGTTTTTATTGTACTATTCTGCGGAAAAGGAGGAAGGTTCATGGAGAAAGGCAGACCAGAGGAAAAACTGAAGGAAAAGGTACGGCACGGAGATACTTTTTTCCCGTTCCAGCATTATCTGGCAGATTTCTGCCCGCCTTCCGCGGGTCTGCCTCTGCACTGGCATCCGGAGATGGAATTTACAAAAATTCTGGAAGGGACAGCGGTCTACTCCATCGATTTCCAGGAATACCCGGTCCAGGCAGGCGACTACGTCTGTGTCCAGCCCGGCCTGCTTCATGGCGCCCGGATGGCTCCGTCTGCCTTTCTGCACTCGGACACTTTCGTGTTTCACCTGAATTTTCTTGGCAGTTCCTCTGCGGACATCTGCACTTTAAAATACTTTTCTCCGGTCATGGAAGGGAATCTGCGTTTTCCCCAGGTTATTTCCAGAAATGACCCGCTGTATCCGAAGCTGGATGGACTTTTTCAGGCGCTTTCTTCCTGCTATCAGAGAAAGGAGGACGGTTATGAACTGGAAATCAAGGCCCTGCTTTTTACGCTGGTACGCCTGCTGCTGAACCACCCCCGGACTTTTCATGTCAAAGAAAAAGACCTCCACAGCGAGCGCCTGAAACTGATTTTTGATTACATTCACGGCCACTATGCGGAGGAAATCTCAGTGGAGGACATGGCAAGACTCTGCAGTATTACCCCTTCTCATTTTATGCATTATTTCAAAGAAAAAAGCGGAACTACCTTCAGCCGTTACCTGACCTGGTACCGGCTGTCCCAGTCCGCTCTTCTGCTCCGGCAGGGGACCGAAATCGCCGAGGCCGCCTATGCCTGCGGTTTCAATAACCTGCCTTATTTTTACAGACGTTTCCGGGAAGTATATCAGATGACTCCCCGGGAATTCTGCAAATCCGTTTCCTCTGCCCCGGAAACGGTACCCTTATAAAAATGTTTTCAGTTCCTGATAAATCCGGGCCACTGGAAGCCCTACAATATTGCTGTAGTCCCCCTGAATTCCCCGGATGTGAACGGCAAAGCAGCCCTGAATGCCGTAAGAACCGGCTTTGTCCATAGGCTCTCCCTTAGCGATATAATCCCGGATTTCCTCTTCCCCGATGGGATACATCTGCACCCGGCTGCATTCGGCAAAGGTTTTTTCCTCACTGCTTCCGTCCACTTTGTGCTTTATCAGAGTAACTCCTGTGTATACTTCATGCCAGTTTCCCTGAAGTACGGAAAGCATCCGGAAGGCCTCTTCTTCATCCTTCGGTTTCCCCAGGATTTTCCCCTGGCAGGAAACCACGGTGTCCGCCCCGATTACCAGAAATCTCTCTTCTGTATGCTCTTTCGCATACCGTTCAAAAACCTCTTCCGCCTTCTGGGCCGACAGCTCCTTCACAACCTCCTCCGGAATCCGGGAAGTAATCTTCTCTTCACACCGGGAAGGCAGAACCTCATGGGGAATCCCCACCTGATTCAGCAGTTCCGTCCGGCGGGGCGAAGCTGAGGCAAGGATTACTTTCATCGGGGACGGGTACGGGCCGGCCTGTACCCGTCCCCGTATACAATTCTCAAACAATTCTTACACCTCTCTTACCAGGACTTTTACGATTTCGCCCAGATACATGGTGTGATAATCTTTGTCGCTGTACCATTTGTCCAGGTTTGCCTTTTCGTCAAAATTCTCCGGTCCCATAAACTGATGGTATACCTTTTTGCAGACGAGAATTACTTCGGCCTCCCAAATTGCAGCGGTACCTTCTATATAACAGGGGGTCAGTCCGGTTTCTTTCATTTTGTCGCAGTCTCTTCCTGACACTGAACCGCAGAGTTTCAGTGCCTCCCGGTATTCTTCTCCCAGGAAGGAAAGGGTGAAATATTCACTGTTGTCTATGAATTCTTTTGTATACCGGGTCTGCCGGATATAGGCTGTGGCCGTGGGTTTTCCCCACATAATTCCGGCTCCGCCCCAGCTTGCCGTCATGGTATTGCACTTTCTCTCGTCCCCTGCAGTCACCAGCATCCACTGTTTTCCAATCATTTCAAAGAGATTGCCCTGCAGTTCTTCTGCCTTGATTTCTCTGAAAGCCATGTGTATTCCTCCTTATAATGTTACTTTTCGGAACTTTTTCTTTCCTCTTCTGACTACCTTTCCGTCGCCCTGGAACTCGTCTTTTTCATAAGTAGTGGAAATGTCGGTCACTTTCTCTCCATCCACGGCAACGCCGCCCTGCTGCACAGCCCTGCGGGCTTCGGACTTGGAAGGTACCAGCCCGCTCTTATGAAGCAGGTTCAGAATATCGATTTTGTCATCGGTGAAATCTTCGTCCGTCAGCTTTGCGCTGGGCATCTCTGCCGCGCTTCCAGCACTGAAAAGAGCATGGGCGCTGTTCTGAGCCCGGACAGCTTCTTCCTCGCCGTGAACCAGTTTCGTCAGTTCGTATGCCAGAATTTCTTTTGCCTGATTTAACTGAGCGCCTTCCCATTTATCCATCTCGTCAATCTGCTCCAGGGGCAGGAAAGTCAGCATGCGCAGACATTTCAGCACATCTGCGTCCGCCACGTTCCGCCAGTACTGGTAAAATTCGAAGGGAGACGTCTTATTGGCATCCAGCCAGACTGCACCGGACTGCGTCTTGCCCATCTTCTTTCCTTCTGAATTCAGAAGAAGTGTAATGGTCATGGCGCTGGCGTCTTTGCCCAGCTTCCGGCGAATCAGTTCTGTTCCTCCCAGCATGTTGCTCCACTGGTCGTCTCCGCCAAACTGCAGGTTACAGCCGTATTTCTGGAACAGCATGTAAAAATCGTAGCTCTGCATAATCATGTAGTTAAATTCCAGGAAACTTAAGCCCCGTTCCATCCGCTGCTTGTAACACTCGGCAGTCAGCATCCGGTTTACAGAGAAATGCGGACCTACCTCACGGAGCAGTTCTACGTAATTTAAATCCAGAAGCCAGTCTGCATTGTTCACCATCAGGGCCTTGCCTTCGGAAAAATCGATAAACCGGCTCATCTGTTTTTTGAAGCATTCGCAGTTGTGCTGAATGGTCTCCACAGTCATCATCTGACGCATGTCTGTCCGGCCGGAGGGGTCTCCAATCATAGCCGTTCCGCCGCCAAGAAGGGCAATCGGTTTATTTCCTGCCTCCTGAAGACGCTTCATCAGACAGAGAGCCATGAAATGTCCTACGTGAAGGCTGTCCGCAGTGGGGTCGAAACCAATGTAAAAAGTAGCCTTTCCATTGTTTACCAGTTCCCGGATTAGGGGTTCGTCTGTTACCTGGGCGATAAGTCCTCTCGCCTGCAGTTCTTCATAAATTCCCATTGTTCTGTTCTCCTTTTCTCTGCTTTTTTATTTTGCTGTATATGGACGAATGCGCCTTCTTTTTCCGGACTGCCTGCTCACGCACCTCTCCTCCGCTTCGCTTCGGCTCGGTCGTGGGCAGCCTGCCAATACCCGCCACAGCAGCCCGTTACGCACAAGTGCGTACGTTCTGCCGAGTGGCGGGTGCAGGCAGTCCTTGCCTGCACGCAAAAAAACCCGTCCATATCTTTCGATAAGGACGGGGATATATCCCGTGGTACCACCTTATTTCGCAGGCGGCTCACACCGTCTGCCTCTGTCAGTAACCAGCATTACTGTGGCAGGATAACGTCTGCCAGTCCGTCACAGCCTACCAGTATTCCGCCTGCTTCTTTCGAACACGGAACCCTTCGGTGCGCAGCTCCGGGATGTATTCACATCTGACTCTTCTGGCGCCTCTCATCAGCCGGCTGCTTTCTGTCTGAGTCTTGTCAGCTGCTACTTTTTCCCTTCTCAGCTTTTGTTTCTTCTGTCATACTACCCTGTTGCCCTCCGGTTTGTCAAGCCCTTTTTCCTTAGCCGGAATCCTGCCTCTTTTCTTCGGTCTGTTCCCGCCTGCATCGGCTACAGCTGCTTCCACATGATAAGCCGGCGTTTTCCCCCGTACTTTCTCACTTCCGTGGCCACCTGACAGCCCAGTTTTTCCATGTTCCGGCGGCTGTACCGGTTATCTGGATGAACCGTTGCAAAAAGCCAGCGGATTCTCCGCCCGCCAGGACCTTTCACCCCAGACGTTCCTTCTGCCGCCAGCAGTTCTTCTGCCTTCTGAAAAAGCCGGTACTGAAGACCATTTCCCTGATATTCCGGGGCCACAACCGCCGTCTCCAGATGGGCAGTCCTCAGCAGCTCTTCCCCGGAAAGTCCCACGTCTCTTCCCAGATTATCTTCCGCATTTCCCGGAAACCGAACCATGAGAAAGCCTGCCACGCTCCCGGTCCGTCCATTCTCCCCGGCAGGGAGGGCCACCAGAATAAATCCTTCCCGGGCAAGATGCCGGGCCACCGTTTCCTCCTCATCTCCTGCAAACCAGTCCGGCTCCGGCACCCAGTCTCCGGCCCCCTTCATCAGCCGCATTATCTCCGGCAGGTCTTCTCCACTGGCCCTCCTCAGATAAAACTGACCCTGCATCTGCTATCCTTCCTCTCCCTCATAGGCTATCTTTATCAGAAACAGACCTTCCGGCGGCGCCGTAACCGCCTCCCGGGTCCGCACTCTTCCTTCCAGAAGCTCCTGCACTTTTTCCGGTTCGTAAAATCCCCTGCCCACCCGAATCAGGGTTCCGGCGATAATCCGCACCATGTTATAGAGAAATCCGGTTCCGGTCACCCGGATTGTGATATACTCCCCTTCCTGAAAAATCTCCAGGTCCGTAATCGTCCGTACGGTTGATTTTGCCCCGGTCCGGATACAGCAGAAAGATGCAAAATCGTGCTCCCCAGTCAGACAGGCCGCGCCTTCCCTCATTTTTTCCACATCCAGGGGAAAGGAGACAAAACAGTGGTAGAGCCGCTCCGTGGGGTAGAGCACCGGCGCATTGATAATCCGGTATTCATAGGTTTTCCTGCTGTTCTGATACCGGGGATGCCAGGTCAGGGGAACCTCCCTGGATTCCACAACCGTAATGTCCCGGGGCAGTTTCTGATTCAGGGCATAGGAAAAGCGCTCTGCCGGAATTCGGCTTTCCGTATCAAATACCGCCACATTTCCCAGGGCGTGAACCCCGGAATCCGTCCTGCTGGCGCCCAGCACGGTTACCTTCTCCCCGGTCAGTTTCTCTATTGTTTTCTTCAGCACTTCTTCCACAGTAATTCCATTTGGCTGAATCTGCCATCCGCAGTAGTTTGTTCCATCATAGGCCACCGTCAGTCTGATTCTTCGCACGTTTCTTCTCCTTTCGCCTGATTACCAGTGCCTCAGAGTCAGAGGCTTTCCGCTGTATCAAAACAGGCGGGCTTTCTTTTTGCAGCCCGCCCGTTTTCGGCGCCCCCGCAAAGGCAGCCTTATTTATATCGCATGCTATGTGTTTTATCCAGAGATTTTCCGAGATTTCGCTGTTTAGTCAAGCATTCCCCGCTTTTGTTACATTTAAAAAATCCAGAGTTTAAATGGGATGTAACGTCCGGCCACAAAGGCTGCTGCCACATAGAGAACCGTAATGGCATACGCCCGGTAATCCCGTCCCTGATAAATCAGCGGCTTCATTTTGGTCCGGCCTTCCCCGCCCTGGTAACAGCGGGATTCCATGGCCATGGCCAGGTCGTTGGCACGCCGGAAAGCAGAAACAAACAGAGGCACCAGGATAGGAACCATGGCCTTTGCTCTCTGAATCAGGTTTCCGCTTTCCATATCCGCTCCCCTGGCGGTCTGGGCTTTCATGATTTTATCCGTCTCCTCCAGCAGAATGGGGATAAACCGCAGGGCAATGGACATTATCATGGCTATGTCATGCACCGGCACGTGGATTTTATTGAGTGGCTTCAGAAGCGACTCAATCCCGTCTGTCAGCGCATTGGGCGTCGTGGTCAGTGTCATCAGGGACGACCCCATAATCAGATAAATCATCCGGATGGCCATATACACCGCCGTAGTCAGCCCCCGTTCCGTCACCCGTAAAAAACCAATGTGCACCAGTTCCTGTCCGCCGGGGGTCAGAAACAGGTTAAACACAACTGTAATCATCAGCAGAATGATAATGGGCTTCAGCCCCCGCATGATATATTTAAAAGGAACCTTTGCTATCTTTACGCAGCTGACCAGAAACAGGGTCGCCAGAGCGTATCCGATGATGCTCTGAAAAGTGAAGAGCGAAATCAGATACAGCAGGGTACAGACGATTTTCACCCGGGGGTCCAGTCTGTGAATCCGGCTTTCTGCCGGATAATACTGTCCTATCGTAATATCTCGAATCATTGGCTCTTCTCCTTTTTCAGCGCCTTCACAATCTGTCCGGCCGCTTCTTCCACTGTCGTGGTATCCACCGGCACCTCCAGCCCCCGCTCCCGCAGTTCATGCATGATATAGGTTACCTGCGGTGCGGCAAGGCCTACTTTTTCCAGTTCCCGGTAATGGGCAAACACCTTCCTGGGTTCATCGTCAAACATTACCTGACCATGGTTCATCACGATAATGCGCTCTACGTATTTTGCAATGTCTTCCATGCTGTGGGATACCAGAATAACCGTCATGTCTCCCTTCTTGTGGAGGTATGCTATCTGGTCCAGAATCTCATCCCGTCCCCTGGGGTCCAGTCCCGCAGTAGGCTCGTCCAGCACCAGCACCTTCGGGCGCATGGCAAGCACACCTGCAATGGCCGCCCGCCGTTTCTGTCCTCCGGACAGGTCAAAAGGAGAACGGTCATAGTACTTTTCTTTCAGCCCCACCATCTTCAGGGCCTCCAGCGCCCGGGCTCTGCATTCCTCCGGGGACAGCCCCTGATTTTTCGGCCCGAAACAAACGTCGTCCAGTACGGTAACCTCAAACAGCTGATGTTCCGGGTACTGGAAGACCAGTCCCACCTGGCTGCGCAGGTTCTTCATGCTGTAACCTTCGGCATAGATGTTTTCCCCATTAAAGTAAATCGTACCGCTGGTGGCTTTCAGTATCCCGTTCAGATGCTGAATCAGGGTAGACTTTCCGGAACCGGTATGCCCGATGACGCCGATAAACTGTCCCTGGGGGATTTCCAGAGATATGTCTTTCAGCGCCTGCTTCTGATAAGCCGTTCCCTCACTGTATATATAATTGATGTGTTCCAGTTTTAATGACATAATGCTTCCACCAGCTCTTCTTTCCTCAGAATTCCCTCCGGCAAATCCACGCCCTGCTTTCTCAATTCATCTGCAAGCAGCGTCACCTGGGGGACATCCAGTCTGTAATATTTCAGCGTCTCCACCTGGGAAAACACTTCCCGGGGCGTTCCCTGCATAACCACATGGCCATGGTCCATGACAAATACCCGGTCCGCGTCTATGACTTCTTCCATATAATGGGTAATCAGAATTACAGTTACGTTGTCTCTTTTCTGCAGTTCCTGCACGCACCGGAGCACTTCCTTCCGGCCATTGGGATCCAGCATGGCGGTAGGCTCATCCAGTACAATGCACCTGGGCCGCATGGCAACTACTCCTGCGATGGCAACCCGCTGTTTCTGTCCTCCGGACAGCTTATTGGGGGAGTGATGCCGGTATTCCAGCATTCCCACTGCTTTGAGACTCTCTTCCACCCGTTTCCAGATTTCTTCTGTGGGTACGCCCAGGTTCTCCGGTCCGAATCCCACATCTTCTTCCACCACGGTTCCGATAATCTGGTTGTCCGGATTCTGAAACACCATGCCTGCGCTCTGACGGATATCCCACACCCGTTCTTCCTCCCGGGTATCCATGCCGTTTACCCACATGGTGCCTCCGGTAGGTACGAGCAGGGCGTTCATATGCTTGGCCAGGGTGGATTTACCGGACCCGTTATGGCCCAGAATCGCAATGAACTGCCCCGGGGCAATATCCAGATTCACCTCGTCAATGGCTCTGCTTTTTCCGATAACGTTCCCGTCGTCGTCCCGTTTCTCATATTCAAATACCAGGTCTTCTGTTTTAATCATGCTCATGGTTTTATGCTTTTTCCGGCTCCGGGTAAGTCTCCCCGAAGGTCTCCACCGTTACTTTTTTCATTCTCTGTTCTTCCAGCGGACGGTCACTGTAGTCGGTTGCCGTCTCTGCAATCCGGTTTACCACGTCCATTCCCTCTGTCACCTGACCGAAAGCCGCATAGGAACCGTCCAGATGCGGCGCGGCCTTGTGCATGATGAAAAACTGGGAACCCGCAGAATCCGGATGCATGGCCCTTGCCATGGACAGTACCCCCGGCTCATGCTTTAACTGATTGGAGAAACCGTTCTGCCTGAACTCCCCTTTAATGGTGTAGCCCGGGCCTCCCATGCCGGTTCCGTCAGGGCATCCTCCCTGAATCATAAATCCACTGATAACCCGGTGAAAAATCAGGCCGTCATAGAACCCCTTCTGTACCAGGGAAATGAAATTGTTCACCGTATTCGGCGCAATCTCCGGATATAACTCTGCTTTTATGATATCTCCATTTTCCATTTCAAATGTAACAACTGGATTTGCCATGTTTCTTTCTCTCCTTTTTCCTGAATTCATGTCTGACGACATTATATCATATGCTCCGCATATGCTATCCCTCCGGGGGATGCACACGCCCCGGCTGGGTATACGCCTCCCTCTGGTCGGCACGGGGCGGCGCGCCGGTATAATGTCTGACGACATTATATCATATGCTCCGCATATGCTATCCCTCCGGGGGATGCACACGCCCCGGCTGGGTATACGCCTCCCTCTGGTCGGCACGGGGCGGCGCGCCGGTATAATGTCTGACGACATTATACCGAATCCCCGGCCATTCGTAAACCCTGGGGAGGAATTTCATAACCGATAAGTCCGCCTTTTTCTTCAAATCCGGTATTCCACATTTCCTCCAGGGAAAACCACAAGGCCTCCCCGTATGTGCCAGTCTGTACCAGAAACTGCCCGTCTTCTTCCCGGGATTCGTACCCGGTAAGAAGGAACCAGTGCCAGATAAAATCTTCAAATTTCTTCCGGTTCTGATGTTCCAGAAGCAGACAGGGTATGGGAAATCCCCGGTCTATTTTCTCCCGGATAAACTCCGCCGCCTCCTGCCAGGTATGGTCTCCGGAGAATTCTTCCATTTTCAGAGGAATCTTCTCCTCCTGGTACACCTCTTTCAGATAGTTTCCGAATCCTTCCGTATACATCCAGAGCCTGCACACCCCGTGAACCCGCGGCCGCAGAAACGGCTTCATCTTCTGGCTGAACGCGATATAGTCCTTTTTGTTCAGCGCATTCCGGTCAAAAGGATACAGCCGGGTCAGACCCTTTTCCCTGGCCAGATAAATACTGCTGTCGCAGGCCGTGGCCGCCGCGCACCCGCCAAAATGCATCACAACGTTGGTAAACCAGTCCTGGTTTCCTCCAAAAGCTCCTTCTATAGAAAAATAGGAAAGTTCTTTTTTCATGTCTTCTGCTTTCCTCCCCTTTCTTCAGTTTCTCTCCCCCTGTTCATCCGAATGAAGCGTGGAATAAAATACCACGCCGAGAATGATAAGTCCTCCGGCCACTTCCCGGATTCCCGGCACTTCTTTCAGCACCAGAAAAGCCGCTATAATTCCATACACAGATTCCAGCCCGGAGATAATGCCTGCAGTCCGTACCCGTACACTGCGCAGACCGCTGATAAAAAGAGAATGGGCGCCTCCCGTAAATACAACTCCCAGGACGGCCAGTATTCCCAGCTCTCCTGCGGTAAAACTGCCCTTCCAGAGTAAAAGCGCCGGAATCAGCAGCACCGCCGCTGATGCCTGCTCATAAAAAGAGACCAGGCTTCCCTGGTAAAGACCGGCATACTTCCGGTTAATCAGCGCCAGAACCGCATAGGTCAGCGCGCTCAAAAGTCCCCAGAGAACCCCCGCTGTCATCTGGTTTTCCAGGCTGAGTTCCGGCACCATGCAGACAATGCCTGCCAGCATCACCAGCGCCTCCACTACACTGGATAATCTCCATTTTTCCCGGAACACCAGAGGTTCCAGAAAGGCCGCAAAAAGGGGAAACGTAGAAAAGGCCAGCGTTCCCACGGCTACCGTGGATACCTGGACCGCCTGCATAAAACTGGTCCAGTGCAGGGCCAGAATTGCCCCGCCCAGAAACAGCCAGGCATAGTCCTTCCCCTGCTTTAGCCGGATTTTCTGTCTCCGAAGCGCCAGAAAAAGAAACAGAAAGATGGAAGAAAAAAACACCCGCCCCCATACAATAATAATCGAGGGGAGCTGAAGTGTCTTTGCAAAAATCCCCACGATGCCAAACAGCATCACCGCCAGATGTACTTCCAGCAGTCCTTTTTTTGTACTCTGCATAGTCTCCTGTCTCATCGCATCCTCCTGCCCGTCTTTCCGCACACTATCTGCTTTCCGTTTTCTTCTTTGGCAGTGCCAGCAGAATCACTGCCGCAATAATACATACAAATCCGGCAAAATCCATGATTCCAAAAGCTACATGCAGGAAAAGCACGGTAGCCAGAGTTGCCGTCAGTGGTTCTACGGAAGCAAAGAGACTGGCCCGGGAAGCACCGATAAGCCGCACCCCTTCCATATAGGTGCCAAAAGACAGCACCGTTCCCACAACAATCACTACTGCCATGCAGGTTACCGTCTGCCAGTCCCAGATACCCTCCACATGCCAGGGCTTTATAATGGCACACAGAAAAATTCCGCCTGTCAGCATCCCCCAGCCCACAACGCAGAAGGTACCGTACTTGTCCATCAGTTTTCCGGGAAGCAGATTGTAAAGCACCATGGCCACCGCGGAAAGAAGGCCCACTGTCAGGGCGAAAGTAGACATACTAAGAGAGGTGGGGTTCCCGTGGGTAGCCAGCAGAAATGTTCCCGCCAGAGCCAGTACCAGCGCTGCTATTTCAATTTTCTGAGGCATTTTCCGGTTTCGCAGCGCCAGATAAATCATAATCATCACCGGCGCCGTATACTGCAGTACTGTAGCGGTGCCTGCATTGGAAGCCTCCACTGCCATATAATAAGTAAGCTGGCAGAACGCCATGCCAAAAAGTCCGAACAGCAGAAGCTGGACTACATCTCTTCTGTTTTTCCAGATGGCAAACGCTTCTTTTTTCTGTCTGGCAAATACTGTGGACAAAAGGAGAAGTCCGGCGATGACCAGCCGGACACTCACTAACCATTTTGCCGATATCTCTTTGTTCTCAAAAATGTACTGTCCAAAAACACCGGCCAGTCCCCAGAACACTCCTCCAAGCAGCGTCAGCACACTGCCTCTCAGTGTTTCTCTGCGGACCATCCGATGAGTTCCCTGTATCTGTTCCATGTGTCTCTTCCTTACTCCTTCACCCGGAAATGCTCCATCAGAATCGGCATATATTCCCTGCTGTATTCCGCCAGAGAATAACTTCCCCGGTTCAGGCACCAGTCGGATACCAGAGCCCGTTCACAGAGCGAGTAATACTTTGTAATCTCCTGAATGCTCTTGTCCCGGCTTATCTGATTCCGCACATGGCCTTCCTCAATAATCTTCTGAATCAGCTGATAGTACTTCCGGTTCTGGTCCAGCAGGTTGCGGTCCCCCTTGGCTGTCAGCTGTGTGGAATACAGAGAAGAAAGCAGAGCCACCTCTATCTTCTGTTCCATGAACTCATGGGATTTATAGTTCAGATACATCAGTTTGTCAAAACTGTTCATGGACTCGTCCAGCGTTTTTTCCAGTTCCACGTAATTTTCATCCAGAATTGTGGACAGCGTGTCCAGAAGAGAGTCCTTGCTTCCAAAATAATAATAGAAAGAACCCTTGGATGTACCGGACAGCTTTATAATATCCTCCACGGTTGTGTCATTGTATCCCTTTTCGTAAAACAGTTCCCAGGCTGCGTCTACGATTTTGCTTTTCATATTTGGCTT
>DSTFC04002__coassemble_1122_pt1 | contig 19049 bp, 24 predicted proteins | sample DSTFC04002__metabat2_high_PE_021 | metagenome-assembled genome bin DSTFC04002
AACAGCGAAACCCGCTGGCCTTACGGTCAGCGGGTTTTCGTCGTTTATGGCTGTGCCATTGGTGTCCCGGACGTCCCATGGACAGTTTTGGGACAGTTTCTCATTTCTTTTGCAGATATTCCAGGACTGGTTCCAGATACTTTCTGTCCGTCCAGTCACATTTTTGCCCTGCGGCACACATTAAGGCTTTTTCCCATATTTCATACGTGGCAGGGTCTTTTTTTGCCACAGATTTCTGCAGAATCTTACACAGGGTTCTGTCCTTAAAAGACATTGCGTCCTCGTCCCATGCCCCGCGGCAGTATACCAGGGGCACTTCACTCAGCCCTTCCTTAAAATGCAGCTTCCGGATTTGTTCAATGGCGCTTTCATCATAGGGAGACGCGCCCGCGCAGAATACGAGCAGCCGTTTTCCGGCCAGTTTATCGATATGCTTCTTTAAGAAAGAAAGTCCCGCAATTCCGGACGCATAGACCCCGCCGCCCAGAAGGATGGTATCGTATTCCAGAACCTGCTGTATATTCGCATTCCTGGTTTCCATGCATGAAAAACCGGTTTCTTCCTGCAGCCACTGTGCATACTTCCTGGTTGCGCCATATTTTGACTGATATAAGATAATCCCTTTCTCCATAAGCGTCCTCCTTAGATTTCTTTCATATTATTCTCAACCTGGATAATGGTAGAAATCGCTGTCTGCATCTGTTCCTGAGATACCCCTTCAAACATCTTTTCCATAACCTGCGTGGTCTTTTCATTATTTCTTTCACAGAAGTCTCTGCAGTAGTCTGTCAGCCCAATCCGCTGTTTTCTCCTGTCCTCCGGGTCCTCATAAATATTCACAAATCCTTTTTTCTCAAGTTTTAGAAGAATCTGTTTCACATTCTGGTGGGAACTGCCTAATATTTCTGCCAGTTCCTTAATGGAAGGATTCTCTTTGCAAAGGCTGATACAGATGATGGCAAAAAACTGTTTCCAGCTGATTTCTTCCATGGTTCTGTCCGCCATGGCCTGAAAACGGTTCTCAAAAGCACTCAGTAATCCCAGCAGAAAATAGGACCGCTCCATTCCTGAAAAATCTATATTTTCATAGTTCATTACATCCTTTATATTCATAATCTCCTCCACAAGGTAATATCTTACATTTAAACAGTAACATATTACCTTTTATTTGTCAATAGAATGAGGAAAGGGATTGTCGTTAACCATCTTTTTCTCTTTTCAGAGGGATAAATTTCAGGGGCAGGCGTAATCCATACGAATCACGCCTGCCCCTATTTTGGAACTGTCTATTTCCCGACAGACAGTCATTTTTTGACAAGGTTACCGTTTTAATGCTTCCAGTTCCTGAAGCAGAGCCTGGATTTCAGCATCTTTTTCCCGGAGTGCGGCATCTCTTTCCTGAAGCGTCGTTTTCTGTGCCTGAAGAGCTGCATCTTTCTCCTGAAGCGTCGTTTTCTGTGCCTGAAGAGCTGCATCTTTCTCCTGGAGCGCCGTCTCCTGCTCTGCCAGAGCAGCATCCTTCTTTCCCAGCTCATCCTTCATTCCATCCATTGCTTCCTTCATCCCGTCTATCTCATCCTGCATCTCGTCAATCATGTACTGTACGGTATTGCGGTCCAGTTCTTCCAGTTCCTTGGAAAACATATGCATCACCCTCTCCGTGTCCTGGCACAGCCGCTTATTCTACATAATGAATCCTTGTCGCATCGTACCGGTCCTGCTGTACTTTTTCCTCCGCCGGATATCCGCATGCCACAAATGCAAAAGCATAAAGACTGTCCGGGATATCCAGGGCTTTCCGCGCTGCTTCCATACGCTCTTCAATGGGCGCGATTCCAATCCACACCGCTCCAAGGCCCAGGGAATCAGCCTCCAGCAGAATATTTTCCGTGGCCGCACTGCAGTCAATCTGTCCGTATTCTTTCCGGGCGCTCTCCGTCCGGCAGCAAACCACGATTCCCAGGGGCGCTTCCCGCAGCATATCTGCAAACTGACTGCATTCTGCCAGCCGGTCAAGCGCCTCTCTGTCCGTCACCACGTAGAATTCCCAGGGCTGCTGGTTTCTGGCCGAAGGAGCCGCCATAGCGGCCCTGAGAAGCTGTTCGATTTTTTCTTTTTCTACGGGCTGAGCAGTGTATTTCCGAATACTGGTTCTGTGAAAAATTTCTTTCATTTTCTGTTTTCTCCTTTCTGCTTTCCCTCAATTCCATATTTTGCAAAAAGCTCTTTCCGGTATTCCTTATCTTCGGAGGCACGGAGAAGTTCCTCATTTTTCCCCCGCCCTAAAAGAATCCGGGTCAGAGAAGCAAAATTGTCTTCGCCACGCTCCAGTCCCTGCTCCAGTGCCTCTTCCACCAGCATTTGTCCCAGTCTCGTCATCTTGATTTCCTCCTTTATCTCTTCCAGTTCCGCTCTGTCCAAAAATTTGTCTGCCATCGCATATATCACCGCCTCTAATTTCCGGATATGTTCCTCCGGCATGTCCCCGGCTTTCCGGAGTATTCGAAAAGCTGATTTTATCCGCTCCTTCTGTGAAAGCCTGCCACCCATAAGAGATACCAGAGCCAGCGGCACCATGTCTTTTCTGTTGATTCCGCCTCCGGCTTCTGCCTTTGCTTCCATTTCTGCCAGCATGGCATCTCCATCCAGGTTTCGCAGACTAACCGGAAGAACCCGATAGGTATTCAGGCCTTCCTTTCGTTCTGTTACCGGATTCCGTATATTTCCTGAATAAAGAATCACATTGAAATCCTGAAACAGTTTTCTAAGTTCCAAAACCACAGATTCTTTCTGTAAAACCGTATGGAAAAACTGTCGTCTTTGCAGTCAGTTCGACTGGCAAAATATGTTATCTTCTAACTATAACTATAACAAAAAACACCATTTCGGACAATGTGCATTTCCCCCGGCTGTCCTTTGTGAAGGCGGTGCGGAACCGGGAGTTTTCGCCTGGGTTGAATAATCCGGACATCGGAAAGATTCGGTTTAGAAAAAAGCAAAACTCACGGGGGACGGGTACCGGCTGGCTTGTACCCGTCCCCCACTGGACTTTCCTACTCCATCTGTCCGTCACCGCCCATCAGCGCAGTCATTTCCTCAATCCGCTCCAGCGGGAATGGCGGCAGACACAGCGGTTTCATGGCAATAGACATCAGCTTCATTGGGTTGTCATCCGCAGCCACCCGGTTTGAACTCAGTTTTCCGCACCGGCTGCAGCGGTGGATAATCGCCCACTCCCCATTTTTCCTTACCCAGACAGCCACCGGTTCCATAATACCGCCGCAGTCGGACGCCCGGTCTCCCGGCTCCTCATCTACATGAAGACTGCGCAGGCAGTTCGGGCAGTGATTGCGGTGGCCGCTTCCTGCTCCTGCAGAAACTACCGGCCGCCCGCAGTATTTGCAGGTAAAGCTGTCATGGCAGGGATGGGTTTTGTAGTATCCTTTTCCATATTTCTTTCTCTTGTTTTCACGGTTCATTTCTTTTTATCTCCTTCATCTGCGAAATGTTTCTGCTGTACTTCGAATCAGGACAATAAAAAAGACAACTCCCGTAAACGATGAGTCATCCTGTCAGATACTTTTGCAGTTATGGACACAGCCGGACCAGACCGCCCCTTACTATATAGAAAAGTAAAAGGGTGGCCAGACAGCTTATCCGTAAAAAAGTACAACAAAAAAACTCATCCTTTCCAGATGAAAACAAGTCTTTTTTGATTGTCCCTTTATTTACGGATTGCCGTCATCAAGCCACCTCCACATCTTTTCAAAATCTTTTTACACTATAGCACAGAAAAAGGGGGCTGTAAACCCCCTTCATCCGGCTGTATTCTTCTGAAACTGCTGTTTACTTTTTCAGCATTGTGTAAAGAGAAGGCGTCCCTGTATTTCCGTTCAGGGCAAGCATCCCGCATACAATCTCTGCATTATAGTCTTTCAGGTTCTCAACAAACATATTTCTTACTGCTGTTACTGTCTTTTTTAAAGCTTTCATTTCTATACTCTCCTTTTTGTTTCATTCATCTGTTTTCTCTTTACATGTATTATCATACCCCATCCAGGTCCTTTGTAATAGGAGAGTATTTGACTTCTTTTAGGTCGATATTGACTTTTTTAAGGGAATTCCCTAAGATAAAACTGTATCTTTTAAAGTTGTTTTTGCTTTATGAAAAAGGAGTTCTGTATGTCCAGACCGTATTATGAAACGTTTCGGGAAATCAGCAGTCTTGGTATTCATCTTGCCTACTATACTACGCCGGGCGGGTATCATCCCCTGCACTGGCATGAAGAGCTGGAGATTCTGTTCCCCCTGAACGGGGACGCCGATGTGTTTCTGGAAGGAGAAAAGATTCACCTGCCTCAGCAGAATCTGATGGTAATTGACGCCGGAAAAGTTCACAGCACTACGGCAAGAGAGGGGGTTTACATATTTGTCTGCATTCATATATCCAAACGGCTTATGCAGAAATACCTGCCGGATATTGAACTGTATCAGATTCGCTGTGTCCCTGCGGACAGGGAAGGTGAGAAAAAAGAACACTATCAGGAGCTGTGCCATATGCTGGAGCACCTTACCCGTCTGTATGTGGACGGTCCGGTGACTTTCCTCATGGAATCCGAGGGTATTATTTTACAGATACTCTCCCGGCTCATCCGGTATTTTTCCACAAATCAGGCGCCGGACGCCGTCTCCGGGGGAAAACTTTCCATGGAAAGGCTCCGGGAAGTTATTTCCTATGTGGAGGAGCACTTCCGGGAACCGGTTTCTCTTCAGGATGTGACCAGTCTGCTTGGAATTGGAAAAGAATATTTTTGCCGTTTTTTCAAGAAAAATATGGGAATGTCTTTTTTACAGTATGTAAATGAAGTACGGGTGACCCATATTTACCAGGATCTGATTCATACGGATACACCCATTTCAGAACTGATGGAACAGACCGGCTTTACCAGCCAGAAACTGTTTAACCGGACCTTTCGGGAGATTTACGGCTGTACTCCCTCCCAGGTCCGCAAACGCAGCCGGATGGCAGACTAGTCCACCGCCCGGCTTTCATCTGCCAGATATTCAAAAAAATCAAAATCTGCATACTGACGGTGAAATACCCGGTCTGCGCAGGTCAGGCCTGCCATGGTTCCGGTAAATTCTCCGTATCTGCAGTATTCATCAGAAAACGTGGTCGTATCGAAGGAAGGGCCAATCTGCCGGTAATGCTCTCCGTCCATACTCCATTCAAACCAGGTCTTTCTTCCTTCGACATAGAGCCGAAGATAGACGGGCCCCTCTTCCACAGGGACCCGGGAATCTACATACTCTGTTTTTTTCCCGTTTTCCAGCCTTGTCACAGAGAGGGCACTCTTTCCCAGCGTTTCACTGTAATATTTTCTCAGATTCGTGTAATTCATATTATCATAATAGATAATCAGGCCGGCGCTGTGCTGATAAACCTCCGGGTGGAATTCCATCTTCGTGGTAATCCGCACGTAGACACTGGTCAGTTTCCGGGCCAGAATACTGACCCGGTTCAGGGACGTCCGGGACTCTTCCCCCGTATCCGCACCCAGCCCGGTCTTGCCTTTATATCGGCAAAAGACTGGGGCATCTGCCGGGGCGCATAGTACCAGTTTCCCAGTTCCTCCCCGTCAAAGTCATCAAAAGAGGGGATTTCCGGCATGGGATACTCTGGAAGGGTACTTTCCGGGACCTGAACTTTTGCCAGGTTTCCGCCTCCTGCCAGTCTGAGCCACCCGTCTTCTGTCCATTCCATCTTCTGAAGTGCCGTCTCGCGCCCCAGGGTACACCGCAGTTCCGGCACAAAAGGCCGGGCCGCCAGGTGCGCCAGATAGACTTCTCCCCCGGGCGTCTCCACATAACTGCCGTGGCCGGCCTTCTGAAGAGCGGAAGCCGGATTAAAATACTGGGGTTTTAAATGGTCCGGGTCGTCCCGCTCCCAGGATACACCGGGAACCGACGTAAGAATGGGATTTTCCGGGTCCCCTTCATAAGGGCCCCATACCGTTCTGGCACGGGCCATGGTGACGCAGTGGTTATATCCGGTTCCTCCTTCTGCGCACATCAGATAATACCAGCCGTTTTTCTTTGTCAGGTGGGGCGCCTCGATACAGCCCCGGTCCGTACCTCCCCGCCAGATTCTCCGGGGATATCCGGCTACCGCCTTTTTCTCCGGCAGGTATTCTGCCAGACAGATGACCCCCGGCTTCTCATAGCCTTCCCGGGTCTCCCACTCCAGGGATACAATCCATTTCCGCCCGTCCTCATCGTGAAAAAGCGAGGCGTCGAACCCGGCAGAATGCAGATACACCGGTTCGCTCCAGGGGCCTCTGATATCTTTTGCCGTAATCAGATAGTTATCTACATCAAAATACCGTGCGTTCATGGAATTCATGACTCCATAGACCACGTAGAACCTGTCTTCCTCTTCGCAGTAGGTCAGGCACGGCGCCCAGACTCCTTTGGCGGAAGGAAGACGCCGCAGACTGACTTTTTCGTCGTCTGTCAGTATATGGGTAAGAAGCTCCCAGTGTTTCAAATCCCGGGAGTGATACACCGGAATTCCCGGAAACCATTCAAATGTGGACACCGCAATATAGTAATCATCACCTTTTCTGCAAAAACACGGATCCGGGTTGAATCCCGGGAATATCGGATTCTTTATCATGCCGTTTCTTCTCCTCTCAAAATGGCGGTACTGGAAATGCTGTGAGGAGCCGCTTTCCAGTGGAACAGCTCGCCTGCAATCCGGAGATTGCACTCTTTCTCTTCGTCCGCCCGGTTCAGAAGGACAAAAACAACGGTTCCATCCGGATTTTTCCAGGCTGTAAAATCCAGGCCGTCGGTATATTTTGTCGTTGCCAGCCGCAGGGCTCCCGGCCGGATAAAGTGAGCGAAGTGCCAGTAATACCGCAGACAGCGTCTTTCTTCCAGTATACCGGATTCTTCATCGTACAGATAGGGCGCGTCGCAGAAATTATTCGTATGGTTCGGCCCGCCCTGGCTGTTCAGCAGAATATTCCAGTCATAAAATGCGCACATGCCATGATTTAGATTTCCCACCATATCATGAGCCAGGCGTTCTGCATTCTCCTGTTCGGCATCTTTTTCATATTTTCCGAATTCCAGACAGCTCTCTGAGAGAATCAGCTTTTTCCCCGGAAAACGTTTCTGCACCAGGTCCAGCGCCTCAAAATGGTCACCGCTGTACCAGTGGAAGGCGAATCCTGCAATCAGGCCGTCCGTCGTTTCGTCCACCACCTCCCTGGCCCTCTCGTAAATCCGTTCTTTGTTGTGGTCCCACACAAATACTTCAATGTCCGAAAGGCCGTGCCGTTCCATGGCCGGAGCCAGGTAATCCCGGAGGAATTCTTTTTCCTCCCGGGAAGTGTAGATGCAGGAGTCCCACTCCTGTACTGCCTTGGGTTCATTCTGCACGGACATCCGTTCTACCAGAAATCCCCGTTTCCGGAATTCCTCCATATAGCGGCAGAGATATTCGGCCCAGCGTCCCCGGTATTCTTTCTTTAAGGAGCCGCCTTTTTTCCGCTTTCCGTTTGTCTTCATGTAAGCGGGTGGAGACCAGGCGGAAAGCATCACTTTCAGCTTTTTCCCTGCCTTCTCCTGCGCCGCCTCCAGCAGGGGAATGATATAGCGCTCGGTATCCGCGAAGGAAAATTTTTCCAGATTTTCATCGGTCTCATCCGAATCCGCCTCATACATATGGGTACAGAAATCGCAGCTGTCCATATGAACCCGGACTCTTTCATAGCCCATCTGCTCCGGGCGAAAATACATGTTCAGAAGCTCTTCCTGTTCTTTCCGGGGCATACAGGAGAACACGTAACCTGCCGCGTCCGTTACCGCTCCCCCGAAACTTTCCAGTTTCTGAAAAGTGAGTTCTTCATAGATATTCAGCACCTGATTTTCTTCTCCTTCATCTTTGACCGGATAAAGGACATCTTCCAGGCGCTCCCCGTTCTCAGCCGTTGTATACATTACTGCCTTCATCTATTCTTCCTCCAATATTTTTACATCCCAGTCCGCCAGACACACCGGTTCTCCTTTTTCGTAAACCTCTCCGCTGCGCAGTTCCCGCACCTTTTCCCAGGGGCAGACAAAGGTATCGTCCTTTTCACTGTAGTGCAGAAGAAAATGCACTTTTTTTCCCGGACGGTTTACGCCGCTTCGGATTATCACCGGCCAGCGTGCTTCCGGAACTTCCAGTCCGGCATATCCGGCCGCCTGAAGATACAGCTCCTTCAAAATCTCTTTTGTGGTAAAACACCCCAGGTAAAAGGCATATCCCTTCCCACAGGCGTTGCGGACAGCGCCGCTGTAAGCGCCCCAGTAACGGTGTTCATACTCAGCCAGGCTCTCGGCCCCTTCCGGCTCTAACAGTTCTGCGAAATAAGACACCTTCTGCCCTTTCAGGGTCGTTTTCCCCGGCTCCGTGAACTGGCTGTAGCTCATACCGAAGCAGTCATGGAGCCTGTGGGGCTGCGTGTCCGGGTACACCCGCAGATGTTCGTCCGCCACGAAGGACTTAAAGGAACTTACCAGTACGCCGCCTTCCCGGACAAACTGTTCCAGCTTTTCCAGCAGAGACTCCGGCGCACTGTAGAGGGCGGGGGTCACAATCATCCGGTATTTCCCCGTATCCAGTGCGCCCGCATCCACTACGTCGCATTCGATATTCAGTTCATAGAGACTGTCATACATCCAGCGCACCACATCATTATAGCTTAAGTCTTTATCAATGGGAAACCATTCCAGTGCTGTCAGGGAGTGATTATCCACCAGAAGCGCCACTGCATTTTCTTTTTTCAGTCCGCTGATTTGCTCCCCGTACCGTTTCCATTCCGCTCCCACCCGACAGGCTTCCTCATAAGCCGGACCTGGTTTCATGTCATGGCTTAACAGTCCTTTCCAGTAAGTCTCATATCCGCTGTGAATGGAATGCCAGTTCCAGTAAAGCATCCCTGCCGCCCCGGAAGCCAGATGGCCGTAAGCCTGAAGCGTAAGCTGACCCGGGTAGGGCGTCCAGTATTTGAAGGCCTGCGCCTGGCATTCCAGCACCAGGTAGGGCTGGTTTTTCAGACAGCGGATTTCGTCCCCGCAGAAGGCCGTCTCCGCGCCGGTCAGTTCGTCCTGGCCCGGATGATAGATGTCTGTCCCTGCCACCGTCAGATGGCGGGCCGCCTCATAATGACGGATATCCGGCTGTACGCCGTAGGAATAGCCGTCCTGGGCGATATCCGCGCCGAATTTTTTCCATTCAAAATCCAGGTTATGGGTTATGAACTGGTCTCCTCTTTTATATTCCCGAACCAGGGCTGCCTGCCAGGCCAGATAGTCTGCCGCCATCTTCCTCTGAAAGCGGGAAAACTCCGCCGCAAGCCCTCCGTTGATACAGCCTTTCATATCCGGAAAATCCTCCCACCGGCTGACCGCATTGCTCCAGAAAGCAAGGCCGAACGCCCGGTTCCGATTTTGGGGCGTCTGGAATTTTTCCTTCAGGTATTCCACAAACGCCTCCTGCATCTCTTTTCCTGCGTTTCCATAATGCTTTGTCTCATTATCTATCTGAAATCCCACCACGCAGGGCCGTCCTGCGGTATGCTCCACAAGGCGGCGGATAACAGTTTCAGCATGACGGCGAAACACCGGATTCAGCAGATTCACAAGCTGCCGCTTTCCATAGGACGCCTGTCCTTCCCGGGTCTCCACCATGACGCCCGGCTCTTTTTTTACCAGCCAGGGAGGGACTGCATAGGTAGGAGTTCCGATAATCACACTCATATCCTCCTGCTCCGCCACATCCAGTACTCTGTCCACGAAGGAAAAGTCAAAGACTCCTTCCTCCGGCTCCAGGGTACTCCAGGTGGACTCCGCTATCCGCACCACATTCATGCCTGCTGCCTTCATCATCTTTAAGTCGGTCTCTGTCCGGTCACAGAGCATATATTCCGGATAATATGCTGTTCCAAATAACGGTTCTCTTCCCATGCTTCCTCCCCTCCGGTCTTTTCTCCCGGTTTATTTTTCTCTGTGCTTTCCTGCGGCAAGGTCTTTTAGTACCGTATCATAAACCTTGTCCAGGTTGAAGAAAATCATGCAGATAACACAGATGACTGTCGTTATAATGGGCACCCATACGAAAGAAAGGGAAATTGCATTCAGGGCAGATGCGCTCTGGGTCTCCAGGGCCGCGTCAAATCCGCCTGCATCCAGAATCTAGCCAAGGACTGCCGTTCCGATACCGGAACCCACCTTCATACAGAAGGAAGAGGCCGCATTTCCCATATTGTATTTTGTAAAGTAAAGGGCAGAGCCGAAGAAGCAGGACATCATAAAGTACATGGAGAACAGCGCAATTACCATCAGCACCCAGTATTTATTTTTGAAAAGTCCTGCCAGTCCCTTGATAAAGGATACGTCTGACTTTTTCTCCTCTTTGTCTTCCTGTTCCTCATGCACCCGCTCCTTGCAGGTAAAGAACATAAACATATTCAGGATGACAAAGACAATCATCAGCACCACAAAGGTCAGCGTCCAGCCTCTCTGGGTATAGGCGTCCCCGCCGCCGAAAAAGCCGGTCATCTTCATGACCACGGTGTTTATCGTCATGGTTCCCGCCGTCGCCAGCAGCATACGGAAGTTTCCAAGAAGGCCTCTTTCATAACGGTTCAGCGTCATCAGGCTGTTCATGGTTGCATAAGGTACATTGATTCCTGTATAGAAAATGGTAGATACCAGATTGTAAGTCAGGAACATATACACAATCCGCACCGTTCCTGTAATCCCGGCCGGCACGCTGAACATCAGCACCGTGCTGACTGCCAGGGGCACACAGAGCCTGGCAATCCAGGGACGCGCCTTGCCGTATTTACTGTGGGTGTGGTCTACAATATAACCCATTACCAGGTCGGAAATTCCGTCCAGGATTTTGGAAAAAGCGATAATCGATGCCGCCGTTCCTGCATTTGCTCCTACTACGTTTGTATAATATACCAGCAGAAAGGCACTGATTGCAGAGTAAACCAGGTTTCCTGCATAGTCTCCGATACCATAAGCGAACCGCTCTAAAAATGAAAGTCTGGCATTAGGATCCATATTTGTTTTACTGCTCATTTTTCTTCCCCTTCCTCTATCTCGTTCTCTCTTCCTCTACAGGGAACCAGCCAAAATCTGCACATCTGCCGAAGTCCCAGCTGTCCCAGCCAATCCATCCGGGCGTATTGACCGTATCCGTCAGCAGTTTATAACTCCAGTAAAAATATCCGGACCCTTTATGCCACGCTTCCAGCTGGGCATTTGCCACAGCACGGTAAATCTCCTTTTTCTGTTCGTCGCTGAAGGTTTCTTCTGACATGCCCTCTTCCCCGTTCAGCACCGTCTGTCCGCCTTTCGTATCCCTTCCCACTGCCAGAGAATTAAACAGACACCACTCTCCGCAGATAACCGGGAAGTATTCTTCCATCTCGGCAATATCCACGGCAAAATTCTCCCGGATATATTCTGTATACCCTTCCACGGTCTGTTCGCAGCCGTTCATCTCAGCCACCATCAGATACATATGGGTATCCAGAACTACATTTTTGTATTTTTCTTCCCGCATGAAATCCTTCCATGCTTTGAGCCGGAAGGCGTCATGGATGACTACATACTTATTCTCGGGCATATACTTCCGGAGCCGGTCGTAGGCGTCCAGATAAAACTGGCGGATAAACTCCATGGTATTGGGTTTCGTACCCTTTGCCTTCTCCGGGTCTGCCGCCGGATAACGCTCCACCACGTTCATGGTCTCCCACATATCCTCCAGAATCGGTTCATTGATTACTTCAATTCCCCAGAGTCCTTCCCGGTTTCCGTAACGCTTTGCCAGCCTTTCCAGAACGGTCAGTTCAAATTCCACTTCCTCCGGTTCCTGAGACCATTTGCACACACCGCTGATTCCCCCGTTGTCAAAGCCGTTCTGACTGTCCGGCGCTGTATGCAAATCAATCAGAATTTTCAGTCCGTACCGTTCTGCCCAGTTAAACGCATTGTCCAGTTCCTCCACACAGCCGATGAAGGGCGGTCTGTCCCCAAAGATAAAATACGGTACCGGAATCCGCACTGTATCCATGCCCAGTGCCTTAATCCGGATAAAATCCCGCTCCGTGATATATTCCGAACGGTGCATTTTGATTCTTGCCTCATAGACTTCTTTCGGCAGCTGCGTGGGAAGATAATATTCGTCTTCCGCAGTCGTTCCGTCAAAAAGAGCCGGACTCATCCATTTTTCCAGTACCAGCCAGTTTCCCAGATTTACTCCTTTTACATACATTTTTCATTTTCCTTTCTTTTTGGGGCCCACTTTTTCTTATGTCTGTATCGTAATCCTCTTTTTCCGTTTTCTATATTATATTTCTCATCTAAATATCATATTTCTCAGATAAAATAAATATGCTATAATGTCATTAGACATGATAGCAGCGCCGCCCCAGGGCGCCCGGAAAGGAGGCACCGTCCATGAACCATTTATATCTGATGCAGCATATTTCCTATCATCTGCATACGCTGGTACGCCGCTGTACTCCGGAAGGAGTTCTGCTGGACTCCTATTGTGCAAGAGCCCAGTTTAAGGACCAGTTTTCCACGGAAGAGCTGACGGCTCTTTTCCAGTCTTTCAGCGCAGACAATCCGGTATCACAGCAGGAAATTCCCCTTCTGCTTTTGTCCGGAAAGCAGACCGCCTATGCCCTGATTCCATGCCCCGGCTTTCTCTTTCTCATCGGCCCGGTAGGATTTTCCCAGCCGGTCTATCTGAAAAATCAATACACACCGGAGCACCTGGACGACGCCTGGCTCAAAACTGTACCGGTCTGCGAATTCAGCGACTTCACCACAGATGTACTTCTGGCTTTTAATCTGTACCAGGAAACCGTCTGCACGGAGAACACTCTGCTTCTTGCCAGCTGTATCTGTCCGGAAACCGGGAATACCCTTCACCGTTCCTTTTCGGAACTGGTCTTTGAAAACCGGGAATATGGAAAAATTCACAATCCATACGACCAGGAACTCCGGGAGTTCGCCAGCATTGAGTCCGGGGACCCGGAACAGCTGGAGCGGAGTCTGGCAGAGGATTATCCGGGCGAAGTGGGCACCCTGGCAAAAAATCCCCTGCGGCAGGCCCAAAACCGGGGAATCGTAGTGATTACGCTGGCCAGCTGCGCCGCCATCCGGGGCGGTCTTGTTCCGGAAATCGCCTTTTCCCTCAGCGACTCCTATATTCAGAAGATTGAAGAATGCCGGGATATTCCCGCCGTTTTCCATCTTTTCCACACTGCCGAATATGAGTATGCCCAGATGGTAAAAGATATCAATGCACAAAAAGAAGGGATTTCTGCCAAAGACAGAAATCCCCACATTAACAAATGCAAAGACTATATTTTTTCCCATCTTCATGAAAAAATCACCGTGCAGGAAATCGCCGACGCTCTGGGATTAAACGCCAACTACCTGTCAGGACTGTTCCGCAGGTATGAAAAAGTCTCTCTCTCCGCCTTTATCCGGAGGGAGAAAATCAGCCTGACCAAGAATCTCCTGGTATATTCCCGCTATTCCTACAGCGAGATTGCCACCTACCTGGGCTTTTCCTCCCAGAGCCACCTGGGAAAATATTTTAAGGAGTCTACCGGCATGACCCTGCACCAGTACCGGGACGTCTATGGAGTGAAAGAATTTGACTCCCTATTATGAAAACTGAATATTCTCGCTGACCGCCCGGTCAAACATGGTCTCTGAATAATACTCCCTGCCCATTGTCTCAGTACCGACGCGAACTCTTTCGGATTCTGTTTCAGCCTGATACCGGTTCACGAGAAGGAGGTTCCTCTCCATTTCATCCAGGCTGTTCAGGAAATTTACGATTCCCTGATACACGCTGTTTCTCAATGCGTACCGCTCGGATGCAGGATCCAGAAGATATCTTTCTGCATCCAGGGAATCAGAAAAGGTAACACCCTCTTCGACCAGGATTTCTGCTATTTCCTCCGCAGAAAAGCCGCCGGCAAGATAAGCTGACATATGCATATTAAAATCAGATGTCGATGCAATCGCGTTGTCCACTGTCCACCATACATTTGCCCATTCATAAGGGTCGCTTCCAGTATAGGCTCCGCTCACAGAATCGTAATTGTTGAAATCATTGGCATCATAGGGCAGAACCTGGAAATCGGCCGGAGAGATATTAAATTTGTCCAGATACTCTGTGGTGACAGAATCTTTTACTGATTCCAGAAGCGCCTCCAGCTGTGCGTCTGTCATTCCGTATTCGTTTACTTCCTGGCTTTCCTCCTCATCCCCGTCTGCCGCTGTCTCCTCACTCTGCGTTTCGGAATTGGAATCTGTTTCCTCTTCCGCACCGCATCCGGCAGCGAAAGAAAAGCAGAGGGCAGCGCAGAGCAGAATGGAAATTACTTTCTTTTTCATCGTTTTTTCCTCCTCATAAAGATACTTTAATTAAAGAAAGTATAATGTTTTGTGTGAATAATTGCAATAAAAAATGTATCTAAGTTATGGGCATAGTCTCTGAATAATCCTTCTTTTTTATTTTTTAAAAGCAGGTTATAATAGAAACTATACAGAAGCACATGGTAACGAACAGGAAACAGATGTGAAAAATTTAAAGTACCGTCAAATTAGAAAGGATGTGACTGTATGCCAATACCGGAAAAACTTTATACGATAGATGATATCTATGCCCTTCCTGATGGACAGCGGCGGCTCCTGCGAGGTCTATCCTGCGCCATTTGCCGTTTTTCTGAACGCAGACGACCAGACATATGTGGAACCTGATATATCCGTAATCTGCGATAAAAACAGACTCACGGACAAGGGCTGCAATGGAGCTCCTGATTTTATAATAGAAATCGTGTCTCCCGGAAGCCGCAGGATGGATTATTCCACTAAAAACGCGCTGTATTCAGATGCCGGGGTTCGGGAATACTGGATTGTTGACCCAGAAAAAGAGCGTACTACCATTTACAGATATGAGGAAGACGCCGCACCTGTTATCGTCCCATTTGACCAGGCCGCCTGCGTAAAAATATATGAAAATCTTGAAATACTGATTTCCTCATTCGTATAAAAACCGCACCGGCAGCAGAACGGAAAGAAATTCTTAATGGGAGTGTAACAAAATCTAACTGTTTTACGGCGTTTCAAAGTATTTTTGTTATTATTAAGTCCCTAACACCTTAAAATTAAGAAGTGCAATCGACTCCAAGATGATACAATTAGGAAGGCCCCCGGTTTCCGCCGGGGGCTGAATTTATACCCGTTTGACGTATTTTTCATGAATGGAAATCCATCCGGCGCCGCTCTTCAAACGTCCCCAGGGCACGGTACCCACGTACCGGGTCTCCACAATAGTGTATGTACCCTTGTCCGTAATGGTGCCCACCAGTTTGTTGCTTACACCGGGCCCGCTGCGGATGTTAAGGTCGCAGAGGACCTTGACCAAAAATGTTCCACCAATGGGCTGGGAAGGCTGTGTTGTATTCCCAGTATTCTCCTGGTACGACACCCCCAGATATTCCAGAATCGCTTTGGCATAAGCCACACCGAATGCCTTCTGCTCCGCAACCGTATCCCCGATATTATTGTCCGTATCGTTATCCACAAAGAAGGACTCAAAGAGTACGGCAGTCATTTTTGTGGCTTTCACGAACCACAGATGGTTTCCCGACTTAATGCCACGGCTGTTCTGGCCAAGCTGCTTCATATATTTCTCGCCAAGCTGTGCCAGCCGTTTTCCGTTTGCGTCTCCCGTCCAGTAATATGCTTCAAATCCGTCACCACCGCCTGCATTGGCGTGAAAAGATACCGCAATATCGGCATTGCAGGCATTTGCCTCTTTCACCTCATCCGTGACCGGGTCGTCCTCATCCTTTACACGGCTGCAGACCACCGTCACGCCATGCCGTTCCAGTTCATCCCTGCAGGCCAGCAGTGCCTGAAGATTGATATCCTTTTCCTTGAGCCCGTATGATACTGCTCCCGGATCACTTCCGCCGTGTCCGGCGCTTAAAAATACTTTTGCCATGGTTTACTCCTCCTTATCTGTATCCTCTTCCTGACTGTTCACAATCTTGTCTGCCACTTTCAGCCCGTTCACCAGGATAGCCGGGACGTTAAATCCGGCTTCCACGAAATTCTCAAGAATTGACCGGATTTCATTGATTATTAAACTGGCAAGCACAAACCAGCCAAGCAGTGTAGTTACCCCAAGGTCTAACCCGATGGCCTTTCCTATTTCCACAAATATCGCCGCAGCGCCGAAAGCCACCATTATCATCAACCAGTACCCCAGCTTTTTGAGGACTCCCTGGAATCCCTTTACGGAATTTTCCTTTCCGGCCATACGGCTTTTCATCCAGCCCGTAATCCAGTCTGCCACATTGAGCAGCAGAAAGGCGGCAAAAAGCATCCAGTGTTCCCCAAGAACATAAGAAAGGACGGCCACAACCGTCCCCACAACCGCATTGTATCCATCAATTATCACGTCTGCGTAATTCATTTTCCTCATAACCTCACCTTCTCCTATGTCACATTCACCTTTACCTCATATATCAGGATTTCCTGACCTATGGTGTAGGTATACTCCAGGGTGTACACCGTACCCTTAATCATTGGCTGGATGATCGCCGACAGCATAACTTCCGCATCCCCGGTCTGCCGGATTTCGCAGTCTCCGCGGGCCTCTTCCTGGCTCCCGTTCCGCAGCACGTACTTTGCAGACGCCACCTCAAACGGCTGCTTGCAGGAACTGATGATTTTGATGCAGACATACTTCCTCTCACCAAGCTGAAAATTTACTCTGTCCATTTACATCGCCACCTTTCTGCATCGTCCAAGCTGCGCCCTATACGCCCCGGGTACCATGTCCACACTGTACACTTCCACAAGACGGGCTGTCCAGGGCAGAAGGACCAGACGGGCCTCCGTATGCACGTGGGCTTCCCGCACCTGAACGGTACACAACAAGTGACCTCTCGCCCCGGTGCTGCTTTCCGCCCAGATTTCAATATCCTGAAAACCGGGAACCCGTGGAGCGTATCCTTCCCAGTATCCGGGCTTGTCCCGGATGGGTGTGAACTCCACTTCCGTGCAATTTACGATACCCCATACACGAACAATCATACTGTCCCTCCTTAGTCTGCCGGGTCGGTCACCTTGAAGGTTATCCGGATATTGCTGTTGGCGTTGACCGTAGTGGCGTCTGCCACAACATCGCTGATAACCGGCGCCTGGGTGTCAACAGTGATATGTCTGGTAACCGTAGTGGTTTTGCCAAGGCTGTCTTTTGCAACGACAGTAATCGTATTGTCGCCGTCCGCAAGACCGGTAAGTTCTTTGGAGAACGCTCCGCCCTCTCCTACGGAAACGGACGTTCCGTTGATTGTGACCTCTGCCAGGGTAACCGCATCGGAACCGGGAGCGGCAATACCAGCTACAGTCACAGTGCTGCTGTTGGTCAGAAGTCCTTCAATCGGGCTGCTCACAGTCAGAGTCGGTGCCGAAGTAGAAATAATAAATGTTACTGTATCCAGGTCGGAAACATTTCCGTCATTATCGCTTACCTGCAGGCTGACGCTGTTGGAGCCATCCGAAAGGTTCGTTGCGTGGTATGTGCAGGTCTTTTTACCGTTTTCTCCGTCCTGCCAGGAGAGTCCGGAAGAAACCTGGATATTGTTGACCTTGAACACCACGGATGCCATGTTCAGGCCAGAGCCTCCAGCGTCCTGGAGCTCCAGTTTGATGTCCTGCGTGGCCGAACCGAGTACAGAGCCCTGCGTGGGGCTTGTAATGGTTGCTGTCGGTTTCGTTTTCTCCAGGACCCTGAAATTCAGCTCATCGCCGTAAGTAGGGTCCGTGGGCAGCATGACTGTTTCGTTTCCGGCGGCGTCAACAGCATGGAGCTCTACCGGGAATGTATGGTCCGTCTGCGACCAGGATGATTCCGCGCCGGCCGGAAACTCAACTTCCCATTCCTGCGTATCATCGTTATATGTGGCATTGTATGTCTGCCCTTTATACTTGGCATATGCCTGTGTTATTTCACTCATTTTTACTTCCTTTCTGATGCAATCGGGTAGTCATGCGGATAATCATAGGGATAATCCACCTCATAGCAGAATTCAAACCGGATTCTGATTTTCTGGCCGACTTCCAGAGTTGTCTTTTCCGACTGCACATTCTTGATTTCCGCCATATTCTACCTGCCTTCCTATTCTTCCACTGCTACCTCAAAATACTGCCCTATCAGCGCAGACGGAGCAAAGTACAGAATGACCTTTTCTCCATCAGCCATTCCGCTACGGTTCATGAGATACACTGTCCCATTTTCGGAGTAGTATTTCCCTTTTTCGTACTCCATTCCCGCTGTCGTCACGGTATCCGGAACCGAAATCGGGTCTTCCAGTGTTCCTGCGCTGGTTCCGGCATCTATCGCCGCCCAGAGGCTCGGTGCCACACCAGGTTCCCAGCCTGCCTGAGACGTATGCGCCTGCAGACATTTGTACAGCACGTCTTCATGCAGCACCTTGTAGTCTGCCGCATAACTTACACTTTCCCCGCTCCATGCCGGATAGATAGCTTTTACAGTCAGCGCCTGCTCGTCTGTCAGCTCCTGCGCCTGGATTCTGGCCACCGCTACTGCGGCCTGCTGGATTTCTGTCTGTACTTCCGGCAGTGTTTCCGGCTTGTACATGGTTACACCATAAATCTGGCCGGTATAGCATTCTGTCCGGTAGAATGCCGTGTAACCGTCATACTCCCCGATAATCTGACCGCGTTCCTCCACTACCATGTGGGCAGTTCTGGTCGGGTCTGTAAACAGCACCTTAAGCTGCTCCGGAGTGTTCCCCATGGTAAGGATGTTCAGGTAGTCTCCATAGGTCCTTACCTGCTGGATGTTAATTTCCGTCGCGTCATTGAAAGTTAATTTCATTTCTGGTCCTTTCTGGAAAAATACAGAGTTAAATAGCAAA
>DSTFC04002__coassemble_1124_pt1 | contig 19038 bp, 17 predicted proteins | sample DSTFC04002__metabat2_high_PE_021 | metagenome-assembled genome bin DSTFC04002
GTTGAGACTCCGGCAGTAACGGTGAATGTGGTCTGCGGCTCCGGACTTAACTGTGTCAACATGGCAGCACAGATGATTCAGGCGGGGGATGCTGATATCGTTGTGGCTGGCGGAATGGAAAACATGTCCATGGCTCCTTATGCACTGAAAAACGCACGGTACGGATACCGTATGGGAAATGCCCCGATGATTGATACCATGGTAAACGACGCGCTCTGGGATGCATTCAATGACTATCATATGGGAATCACTGCCGAGAACGTGGCAGAGCAGTGGGGACTGACCCGGGAACAGCTTGATGAGTTCGCTGCTTCCAGCCAGCAGAAAGCATGCGCTGCAATCGAGGCAGGCAAATTCAAAGACGAGATTGTTCCGGTAGAAGTAAAACAGAAAAAACAGACAGTGACTGTAGATACAGACGAAGGTCCCCGTCCGGGAACAACGGCTGAGGGAATCGCAAAACTTCGCCCGGCGTTCAAACCGGATGGAATCGTAACGGCAGGGAATGCTTCCGGTATCAATGACGGAGCAGCTGCTATCGTGGTTATGAGCGCAGAGAAGGCAGAAGAACTGGGCGTAACCCCCATGGCTACCTGGGTAGCAGGCGCGCTCGGCGGTGTAGACCCCTCCATCATGGGAGTCGGACCGGTAGCTGCCACAAATAAAGTAATGGAAAAGACAGGACTTACTGTGGACGACATGGATTTAATCGAAGCAAACGAAGCATTTGCGGCACAGTCCCTGGCGGTTGCACACGACCTGAAGTTCGATATGGAAAAGGTAAACGTAAACGGCGGCGCCATTGCACTTGGACATCCGGTAGGAGCTTCCGGCTGCCGTATTCTGGTAACCCTGCTTCATGAAATGCAGAAGAGAGACGCAAAGAAAGGTCTTGCCACTCTCTGCATCGGCGGCGGTATGGGCTGCGCGACCATCGTAGAGAGAGACTAGTCTGGCAAAAAGGAGAGGTGCGCTATGGAATTTGTTACATATGAAACAGAAGGACAGGTGGGGATTATTACCATCAACCGTCCGAAGGCACTGAACGCCCTGAACAGCGCAGTGCTGAATGATTTAAACGCAGTCATTGACGGCGTGGATACAAACGAAGTAAGATGCCTGATTCTCACCGGCGCGGGAGAGAAATCCTTTGTGGCCGGCGCGGACATCGGAGAGATGAGCACACTGACAAAGGAAGAAGGAGAAGCATTCGGAAAGAAAGGAAACGACATTTTCCGGAAGCTGGAAACCCTTCCCATCCCGGTTATCGCCGCAGTAAACGGCTTCGCCCTGGGCGGCGGCTGCGAGATTTCCATGAGCTGTGATATCCGTATCTGCTCTGACAATGCGGTATTCGGACAGCCGGAAGTGGGACTGGGCATTACGCCGGGATTTGGCGGAACCCAGAGACTGGCCAGACTGGTTGGACCGGGTATGGCAAAACAGATGATTTATACGGCCAGAAACATCAAGGCGGACGAGGCTCTCAGAATCGGTCTTGTCAATGCCGTATATCCCCAGGCAGAGCTGATGGACGCAGCAAAGAAGATGGCGGCAGGCATCGCAAAGAATGCGCCCATCGCAGTGAGAGACTGCAAAAAAGCCATCAATGAGGGACTGGACCTGGATATGGACAAGGCCATTGAACTGGAAGAAAAGCTTTTCGGCGACTGCTTCGAGTCCTATGACCAGCAGGAAGGCATGAAGGCGTTCCTGGAAAAACGGAAAGTGGAAGCATTTCTCAACAAATAAAACGGTAAAATCATCAGGAGGTAAAGAAAGATGAAAGTTGGTATTATCGGCGCAGGAACCATGGGTTCCGGAATTGCACAGGCATTCGCACAGACAGAAGGATACGAAGTAATTCTCTGTGACATCAACGAAGAATTTGCCGCAAACGGCAAGAACAAAATTGCAAAAGGATTCGAGAAGAGAATCGCGAAAGGCAAGATGACTCAGGAAGCGGCAGACGCTGTTCTGGCAAAAATCACCACAGGTGTGAAAGATATCTGCACAGACTGCGACCTGGTTGTAGAGGCAGCCATTGAAAACATGGAAATCAAAAAACAGACCTTCAAAGAGCTGCAGGAAATCTGCAAGCCGGAGTGTATGTTCGCCACCAATACTTCCTCCCTTTCCATTACAGAAATCGGAGCAGGACTTGACAGACCGGTTATCGGTATGCATTTCTTCAACCCGGCGCCGGTTATGAAACTGGTAGAGGTGATTGCGGGCCTGAATACTCCCGCCGAGATGGTGGACAAAATCAAAGCCATCGCGGAAGAAATCGGCAAGACACCGGTTCAGGTAGAAGAGGCGGCCGGATTTGTTGTAAACAGAATTCTGGTTCCGATGATTAACGAGGCCGTTGGCATTTACGCAGACGGCGTGGCTTCCGTGGAAGGTATCGACGAGGCCATGAAGCTGGGTGCGAACCATCCCATGGGACCCCTTGCCCTGGGCGATTTGATTGGCCTGGATGTTGTGCTTGCCATTATGGAAGTCCTTCAGGCAGAGACCGGAGATCCGAAATACCGTCCCCATCCGCTGCTGAGAAAGATGGTTCGCGGCGGAAAGCTTGGCCGTAAGACCGGAGTGGGATTCTACGATTATTCCAAATAAGGAGCAGCGCGGGCGTACCCGCATTCGTACCCTGGCTCCCCGAATCAGGGGAGCCCGGGCACTTTGCATGCACCGCTGTGTAAAACAGATAGAGTAATGGAGGAAGAATAAATGGATTTCGTATTAGACAAGAAACACGAAATGGCGAGAACTCTTTTCAAAGAGTTTGCTGAAAACGAAGTAAAACCTCTTGCCCAGGAAGTTGACGAGACAGAAACCTTCCCGAGAGAGACGGTTGAAAAAATGGCAAAATATGGATTCCTGGGAATTCCGGTTCCGAAGGAATACGGCGGTCAGGGCTGTGACCCGCTGACTTATGCAATGTGCGTGGAAGAGCTGGCAAAGGTTTGCGGTACAACGGCAGTTATCGTTTCTGCTCATACCTCTCTGTGCATTGACCCGATTCTGACGTTCGGTACAGAAGAACAGAAGCAGAAATATGTTCCGGATCTGGCTACCGGAAGAAAGCTGGGCGCATTCGGCCTGACAGAGCCCGGTGCAGGTACAGACGCACAGGGACAGCAGACCAAGGCTGTTCTGGACGGCGACGAGTGGGTGCTGAACGGCTCCAAGTGCTTCATCACCAACGGAAAGGAAGCAGATGTATACATTATCATCGCCGTAACCGGAACCGTGGAAAAACGGGGAAGAATGCAGAAAGAAATTTCCTCTTTTATCGTAGAAAAAGGAACGCCGGGATTTACCTTCGGTACCAAGGAAAAGAAGATGGGTATCCGCGGTTCTTCTACTTATGAACTTATTTTTACAGACTGCCGGATTCCGAAGGAAAACCTTCTTGGAAAACAGGGCAAAGGATTCGGTATTGCCATGCATACCCTGGACGGCGGACGTATCGGTATCGCCGCACAGGCCCTGGGAATTGCAGAAGGCGCCCTGGACAGAACCATCGCTTATGTAAAAGAAAGAAAACAGTTTGGACGTTCTATTGCACAGTTCCAGAATACGCAGTTCCAGCTTGCTGACATGGCAACCAGGGTACAGGCTGCCCAGATGCTGGTTTACAAGGCTGCCAAAGCGAAAGAGACACAGAAATCCTACAGCGTAGAGGCTGCCATGGCAAAACTCTATGCGGCAGAGGTGGCTATGGAAGTTACCACCAAGGCTGTTCAGCTTCACGGTGGATACGGATATATCAGAGAATACGAAGTAGAGCGTATGATGCGTGACGCAAAGATTACGGAAATCTACGAAGGAACTTCAGAAGTTCAGCGTATGGTTATTTCTGGCAGCTTATTAAAATAGGAGGTACGAACCGTGAAAATAGTTGTATGTATAAAACAGGTTCCGGATACAAAGGGCGGAGTTCAGTTCAATCCGGACGGCACACTTAACAGGGCAGCAATGCTCGCAATTATGAACCCGGATGACAAGGCAGGACTGGAAGCAGCCCTGAGACTGAAGGATGAGTACGGAGCAGAGGTTACTGTCCTGACCATGGGACTTCCGAAAGCTGCGGATGTTCTCCGGGAAGCTCTGGCAATGGGAGCTGACAAGGCAATCCTTATCACAGACAGAGTACTGGGAGGAGCAGATACCTGGGCTACATCCAGCACCATTGCGGCTGGAATCCGCAAGCTGGACTATGACCTGATTATTACAGGACGTCAGGCCATCGACGGCGATACGGCACAGGTTGGTCCCCAGATTTCCGAGCATCTTGGAATTCCGGTGATTTCCTATGCACAGGATATCAAAATCGACGGAGACAGCGTAATCGTACAGCGTCAGTTTGAAGACAGATATCATGTTCTGAAAGCAAAGATGCCCTGCCTGATTACCGCTCTTTCTGAATTAAATGAGCCACGTTACATGACGCCGGGCGGAATCTTCGACGCCTGCGATGCTGAGATTACCGTATGGGGCCGGGCTGACCTGGAAACCCTGGATGACGCCAATATCGGTCTTGCCGGTTCTCCGACAAAGATTGCAAAAGCGTCCGACAAGGTAAGAAAAGGCGCAGGTGAAAAGGTTGTACTCGACCCGGAAGAGTCTGTTGCTTACCTGATGGGCAAACTGACAGAGAAACACATCATTTAATTATAGAAAAGGAAAGTGGTGAATCGCATGAATTTAGAAGAATATAAAGGCGTATATGTCTTCGCGGAGCAGGTAGATAACAAATTAAGCGGAATCGCGTTTGAACTGCTTGGAAAAGCAAAAGACCTGGCAGGAAGTCTGAACACAGACGTAACTGCAGTTTTAGTCGGCTCTGATGTAAAAGGCCTGACGGATGAACTGGCTGCCTATGGCGCGGACAAGGTTATCGTAGTAGACGACCCGGAGCTGAAAGACTACCGGACAGAGCCCTATGCTCATGCACTGGCTTCTGTCATCAATGAGTACAAACCGGAAATTATGCTGGTGGGTGCAACGGCAATCGGCCGTGACCTGGGACCGAGAGTGTCCGCAAGAGTGGCAACCGGTCTGACAGCAGACTGTACACAGCTGGAAATCGGCGACTTCCCGCTGGCACCGGTGGAGGGAAAAGAGCAGAAGCACAACCAGCTTCTTATGACCCGTCCGGCATTCGGCGGAAACACCATCGCAACCATTGCCTGCCCGGACAACCGTCCCCAGATGGCTACCGTTCGTCCCGGCGTTATGCAGAAAATCGATAAAATCGAAGGCGCAAAGGCAGAGGTTATCGAGTACAATCCCGGATTTACACCGGACAATAAATATGTAGAGATTCTGGATATTGTGAAGTCCGTAACGGATACGGTAGATATCATGGATGCAAAAATCCTGGTGTCCGGCGGCCGTGGCGTAGGCTCTCCGGAAAACTTTAAGATTCTGGAAGACCTGGCCGCAGCACTGGGCGGTGAAGTAAGCTGCTCCCGTGCCGTAGTGGATTCCGGCTGGAAGCCGAAAGATTTACAGGTAGGACAGACAGGAAAGACCGTAAGACCGCAGGTTTACTTTGCAATCGGTATTTCCGGAGCCATTCAGCATGTGGCCGGTATGGAAGAGTCAGACCTGATTATCGCAATCAACAAGGACGAGACAGCGCCGATTTTCGACGTTGCAGATTACGGCGTGGTAGGCGACCTGAACAAAATTGTTCCGGAACTGACAAAACAGATTCTGGAAGCGAAGGCGGCAAAATAGAACAAAGACAAAAAATGAGAAAGCGGTTCTGGAAACGGGACCGCTTTTTCGCTCTTTCAAAAATCTGCGGAGCATGGTATAATGAGAAATTAGAACAAGGGGACCTGAAAACGGAATAACAAATGGGAGTGTAAATAAGAAATGGCAGGAAAAACAAATTCAGGCGTGAAAAGCAGGGCCCGGATACAGACCGGGTCAGGCGTCAGAAAGAAAGGCCGGACGGTCCGGTATTTTGATTACAGCCTTTTTGCGGTGATGATTTTTCTCATCTGCTTTGGACTTGTGATGCTCTACAGCACCAGTTCCTATGAGGCGCAGACAAAATTCGGCGACGGCATGTATTATCTGAAAAGGCAGGCGGCTATCAGCGCAGGCGGAATTCTTGTGATGCTTTTTGTATCCCGGATGAACTACCGGAAATACGCGAAATATTCCCCCTGGCTCTTTGCGCTGGCCATGGTTCTGATGGGACTGGTGCGGTTCAGCCCTCTGGGAATGGAGGTGTACGGTTCCAGACGGTGGCTGAATATCGGAGGACAGTCGCTGCAGCCTTCTGAGGTTATGAAGATAGCCGTGATTCTATTTATTCCTTATTTAATATGTAAGATGGGCAAAAAAATGTATACCTGGAAAGGGCGGCTTACCGTACTGGCGTGGGGAGCCGTTGCGGCTTTCGGAGTGTATTACCTGACGGATAACCTGAGTACGGCTATCATTGTTCTGGGGATTGCCTGCATTATGATTTTTATCGTGGATTCCAAGACCAAGCTCTATCTGGGCCTGGCGGGCGGAGGCATCGTGCTGGCCGTGGCAGGGTCCTATGCCCTGGGACGGGTGCTGGAGAACAGTACGAATTTCCGTCTCCGGAGAATTCTGGCCTGGCTGAACCCGGAAGCTTATGCTTCGTCGGGAGCGTTCCAGACCCTGCAGGGGCTCTATGCCATCGGTTCCGGAGGATTCTTCGGAAAGGGTCTGGGCAACAGTGCCCAGAAGATGGTGATACCGGAAGCCCAGAATGACTACATCCTGGCGGTTATCTGTGAGGAACTGGGAGTTTTCGGAGCCATCATGGTTCTTCTGGTGTTTGGGCTTCTGCTTTACCGGCTCCTTTTTATTGCCCAGAACGCGTCGGATATGTACGGGTCTCTGATAGTGACAGGAATTTTCGCTCACATTGCCCTGCAGGTACTGTTAAATGTTATGGTAGTGCTCAATGTCATTCCTACAACGGGAATTACCCTTCCCTTTATCAGTTACGGAGGAACGTCGGTTCTGTTCCTGATGATAGAGATGGGCGTGGCCCTGGGCGTTTCCCGGAAGATTGAAATAGAATAGATGAAGAAAACCCTTTTCTTCCCCGCACAAATATGTTATGATATCTTAAGTGGTTATCAATACTACATATAATAGAAATGAAAAGCGTTCGGGAGGTATGGTATGAGTTATAAAATTATCGTGGACAGTTGTGGAGAGCTGACAAGAGAGATGAAAGCATCCGGCTGCTGTGAGACGGCGCCTCTGAGCATTCAGGTGGACGATTTTCATATTATAGATGACGACACGTTTAACCAGGCCGATTTCCTTCAGAAAGTGGCGGCCAGTCCCAACTGCCCGAAATCCAGCTGTCCTTCACCGGAATCCTATATGGAAGGATACTGCTGTGAGGCAGAGCGTGTTTATGTGGTGACCCTTTCGGCGGAGCTGAGCGGCTCCTATAACAGCGCCGTGCTGGGGAAAAATCTGTACCATGAGGAGTACGGGGAGAAAGATATCTATGTGTTTAATTCCCGTTCCGCCTCGGTGGGGGAGACCCTGACGGCCATGAAGATTATGGAATGCGAGGAAGCAGGGATGACCTTCCCCGAAGTCATTGAAAAGGTGGAGGAGTATATCGAGGGAATGGACACCTATTTTGTTCTGGAATCCCTGGAAACCCTGAGAAAGAACGGCAGACTGACCGGGATAAAGGCCATTGCCGCCACGGTGCTGAACATCAAACCGGTAATGGGAGCGACGCCAAAAGGAGAAATCTGTCAGCTTGGGCAGGCAAGAGGAATCAAAAAGGCGTTGGAGAAGATGACGGACGCGGTGGCAAAGAATCTGAAAAACGGGTCGGAAAAGGTCCTTGCCATTTCCCACTGCAACTGCCTGGAGCGGGCGCTGAGCGTAAAGCAGATGCTGGAAAAGAAGCTGACCGTAAAATCCATCATTATTCTGGATACCCGGGGAATCAGCAGTATGTATGCCAACGACGGCGGAGTAATTATCGCTGTGTAAGCAGGGCGAGGGCATGTTTTCCTTGTACCCGCCGCGGTTTTGTGCTAGAATAAACCTATCGCAAAAAGAAGGAGTTATGCAGCATGAGTCAGGAAAAAGTAGACCGGTATAAAAACGAAAAAGCAAACCGGAAAAAAATAATGAAAAAACAGAAGGCGATGCATATTGTAAGAAATACGATAATGAGCGTGGCTGCGCTTGCACTGATAGGCTGGCTGGGGTATTCCGCTTACGACCTCTATGTACAGTCACAGCCCCGTGAGGTGGCGGAAGTGGATTATACAGCGATTGACGATTACGCGAGTTCACTGACGTCGGAGGACCAGTCAGAATAAAAAAGCAGAGATAAAAAAGAACAGTGATACCGGAAAAGGACAGGAATCTAAAAGATTCCTGTCCTTTTTGTTTGAATTGTATGTAAATTGTAGTGGGGGACGGGTACAGGCCAGCCTGTACCCGTCCCCCACTATCCCCCACTGCAATTATTCATAAAAAAAGGCTTGAAAAGGGAGGCGAAGTGGGTTACAATGGTCTCAAGTGGTAGAAAGTGGTGAAAAGTGGAACAAAGTGGGAGGAAAGTGGCAGCCCACTTTGAAAGAAGGTGAATCCTATGTTAACAGGCGAATTCAATCACAGTATTGATGCAAAAGGCAGGTTAATCATTCCTTCGAAATTACGTGAAAGTCTGGGAGAACACTTCATGATTACGAAAGGAATGGATGGCTGCTTATTTCTGTACCCTGATAACGAATGGAAAGCCTTCGAAGAAAAGCTGAACACCTTACCACTCACAAACAAAAAGGCCAGAGACTTTAAACGTTTCTTTGTGGGCAGCTCTGTCGACGGAGAACTGGACAAGCAGGGAAGAGTCCTGCTTCCTTCTTCTCTTCGCACATATGCCGGTCTGGAAAAGGAAGTTGTCCTTGCGGGAGTGCTGGACAAAGTGGAAATCTGGAACCGGGATGCATGGGAGGCCCATACTGCTGAGGTGGAGGAAAATATCGAGGATATTGCAAGTGACATGGAAGATTTGGGACTTAGCATCTAAAGAGCCTCTGGAATCAGGAGGTCAAAATGGCATTTGAACACAAATCAGTATTACTGAAAGAAACGGTGGAAGGACTTGGCATCCGGCCGGACGGCATCTATGTCGACGGCACACTGGGTGGAGGCGGACATGCTTATGAAGTATGTCGGCGTTTAAACAGCAAGGGGAGTTTTATAGGAATAGACCAGGACGCTGCGGCAATCGAGGCTGCCAGCGCCCGACTGCTCGGTTTCGGGGAGAAAGTCACAGTAATCCGGAGCAATTACTGTGATATGAAGCCGAGGCTCCATGAATTAGGCATTGACAAAGTCGATGGGATAATCCTCGACCTGGGCGTATCATCTTATCAGCTGGATACGGCAGAACGGGGTTTCTCCTATCGCACAGATGCTCCTTTGGACATGCGGATGGATACCCGTCAGGAAAAGACGGCAAAGGACATCGTCAATGGCTACAGTGAGACAGACCTTTTTCACATGATACGCGACTACGGGGAGGACCGTTTTGCGAAGAACATCGCAAAGCACATAGTAGCCGCCCGTGAGAAAGGTCCCATTGAAACCACCGGACAGCTGGCGGAGATTATCCGTCAGTCCATTCCGATGAAGATACAAAAGACCGGCGGCCATCCCGCCAAGCGGACGTTCCAGGCAATCCGGATTGAGCTGAACCGGGAGCTGGAGGTCCTGGAGAATTCCCTGGATGACATGATAGACATGCTCAATCCGGGCGGAAGACTCTGTATCATCACCTTCCATTCACTGGAAGACAAAATCGTGAAGGCGAATTTCAGAAGAAATGAAAATCCCTGCACGTGTCCGAGTTCCTTTCCCGTATGCGTATGCGGAAAGGTCTCGAAGGGGAGAGTTATTACAAAAAAACCCATCCTTCCGTCGGAGGAAGAGATGGAAGCGAACAGCCGCTCCAAAAGTGCGAAGCTTCGTATTTTTGAGCGGGCTTAGCAGCTTTTGAGGGAAGTATGACGGTCAGGAAGTGTCTCCTGCGGATTTCTGCGGGAGAGGTGTTTCCTGAGAAGGAAAGCAAAAGGGGTTGACGCATATGGCAGCAGGACGTTCCGTGCGAACAGTGAAACGGCAGTCGTCCCGGTATATATATGGCAATACAGTCCGTAAGGCAGAAGCTTATCCGCAGCCGTCCAGGCAGCCGGAGGCGCCGGTACGGAAAAAACAGGTCAGCCGTCAGGTGAGAAAGAACCGCCGCCAGGCTCTGCACATGAACCGGGCTTACGTGGTGTTTCTGGCACTGTCCGCAGTGCTGGCGCTGGCAGCCTGTATCTGGTATCTTCAGATTCGGGCAGAACTGACCAGCCGCTCCGAGAACATCGGACAGATGCAGCAGGAGCTGGCACAGCTGAATGAGGAAAATATAAGCAGATACAATTCTATTATTGATTCGGTGAATCTGGAAGATGTAAAAAACCGGGCAATCAATGAACTTGGCATGGTGCCCGCAGGAACAGACCAGATTGTGACCTACCAGAATCCGGTGGGAGATTACATAAAACAGTATGCCCAGATACCGGAAAGCGGTATGCTGGCGCAGTCTGAAACGACAGAGAACAGCAGGTGAAAACAGTGGCAAAAAAGAGAAGACGAAAACGCTCTGTCCTGAAGCAGAAATTCACACTACGAATGCAGAAAAAGCTGGTAATGCTCTTTATGGCAGTTTTACTGGCTTTTACTGTTCTTATTGGCAGAATTACCTATATCAATGCTTCAAATGGAGAGGAATATGCAAGAACAGTGCTGGACCAGCAGCAGTACACCAGCCAGACCATCCCCTTTAAACGGGGGGATATTACAGACCGCAACGGTACCAGGCTGGCAACCAGCGAACGGGTGTACAATGTTATCCTGGACGCCAAAGTGCTTCTGGACGATGAAGACAAGGCGGAAGAATATATAAAGGCTACGGAAGAGGCACTGGAGACATATCTGGAAATTGACCCGGATACAGTGGAGCAGGTACTGGAGGAGAGTCCGGACAGCCGGTATACCATCCTGAAAAAAGATGTGGATTATGAGACGGCCATGGCATATCAGGATGCCGTGGAGGACGACACCAGTGTCCAGGGCGTCTGGCTGGAGGAAGATTACCTGAGAACTTATCCTTACGGAAATCTGGCCAGCACGATAACGGGATTTACCGTGGACGGCAATGTGGGAGCCGCTGGTCTGGAAGCAGAATACAATGGCGAGCTGAACGGCACGGACGGCCGGGAGTACGGATATCAGAACGCGGACACCGGAACCGAAACAACGGTAAAAGAGGCAGTCAACGGAAACAGTATCACCACGACCATCGACGCTAATCTGCAGTCCATCGTGGAGAAGCATATCCGGGCCTTTAACGATTCTCACAAAGACGAGGCCCAGGATGGCGAAGGAAGCAAAAATACCGCAGTCATTATCATGGATCCGAACAACGGAGAAATTCTGGCGGAAGCGGTGTATCCGGATTATAATCTGAACAGTCCGAGAGATTTGTCGGCTTACTATTCAGAGGAGGAAATCAGCGCCATGTCCAGCGAGGACAAGCTGGCCGCCCTGAATTCTCTCTGGAATAATTTCTGCGTGAATACGACGTATGAGCCGGGGTCCACCGTAAAACCCTTTACCATTGCGGCTGCCCTGGAAACCGGGGGGCTGAAAGGGGACGAGACCTTTTACTGCGGCGGTTCCCTTCATGTAGGAGACTATGACATCCGCTGTATTTCCTATGACGAAGGCGGGCACGGCACCCAGAACCTGACCCAGGTGATGGAAAATTCCTGCAATGTGGCGCTGATGCAGATTGGCCTGCAGCTGGGAGCAGAAGAGTTTGGAAAATACCAGAACATTTTCGGGTTCGGAAGCTATACCGGTATCGACCTTCCCGGAGAGGAAGCGGGACTTCTCTACAGCCCTGACGATATGGGCGATACCGACCTGGCAACCAACTCCTTTGGACAGAACTTTAACGTTACCATGACCCAGCTTGTGGCAGGGTTCTGCTCCCTGATAAACGGCGGCAATTACTACGAGCCCCACATTGTAAAAAGCATTCAGGACGCCAACGGCAATGTGATTGAGACAAAGGAGGCGGTGCTGGAGAAGCGGACCGTTTCCCAGGAGACCTCGGAACTGCTGAAAAGCTATATGTACAGCGTGGTAGAAAACGGAAGCGGGGTCTACGCCCAGGTGGACGGGTACGACATCGGAGGAAAAACCGGTACCGCTGAGAAACTGCCCCGCGGGGAGAACAAAAACCTCCTTTCCTTTATCGGTTATGCCCCCCAGGATAACCCGGAAGTAGTGGTTTACGTGGTGGTGGACGAACCGAATGTGGCATACCAGGCAGGAATCAGCAACCAGGTATCCCAGCTCGCGGCGGATATTATGGCGGAGGCCTTCCCCTATCTGAATATTACGCAGAGTACTGCCCAGGAATAGAAAAACATAACCCCGGAAATCTGTGAATAAGCTGTAAAAACGACAGATTTCCGGGGGTTTTTTATGAAGAAAAACCGAACCTTTAACAGAAAGAAGATGCTGGTGATTTTCGGATGCGCGACTGTCCTGATACTGGGACTGGTGGGCAGACTGGTATATCTGATGATTTTTGACGCAGAATACTATCAGGAGAAAGCCCAGGATCTTCATGAGCGGGAGCGGGAAATCAAGGCCGCCAGGGGAGAAATCCTGGACAGAACGGGAACGGTTCTGGCGTCCAACAAAAGTGTATGCACCGTCTCGGTCATTCACAGTCAGCTGGAGGAGCCGGAGGCAGTAATACAGATGCTGGTGCAGGAACTGGGACTTTCAGAGGAGGAAGTCCGGAAAAAAGTGGAGAAGGTTTCTTCCATGGAACGGATTGAGACAAATGTGGACAAAGAGACCGGGGACCGGATTCGGGAATACGGGCTGGCCGGTGTAAAAGTAGATGAGGATTATCGCCGGTATTATCCCTTCGACAGCCTGGCCTCCCACGTGCTGGGATTTACCGGAGGGGATAATCAGGGCATCATCGGGCTGGAAGTAAAGTATGAGGAATGGCTGAAAGGGGAGAACGGGCGGATACTTACGGTCACCGACGCGCGGGGTGTCGAACTGGAGGACGTGGCGGAAGACCGGGTAGAGCCGGTGGCAGGGGATACCCTGCAGATTAGTCTGGATTATACTATCCAGGAATACGCCTGGCAGGCGGCGGAAAAAGTCATGGAAGAAAAGCAGGCGGACGCCGTGTCCATCCTGATTATGAACCCTCAGAACGGGGAAATCTATGCCTGTGTCAGTGTGCCGGAGTTTGACCTGAACGACCCGTTTACCCTGAATACAGGAGAAAACACGGAGGGCATGGACGAGGAGGAGAAGCAGGAACTGCTTAATCAGATGTGGCGGAATCCCTGCGTCAGCGACACCTATGAACCCGGTTCAGTGTTCAAGGTGTTTACTGCCTCGGCCGCTCTGGAGGAAGGCGTGGTGGCGCTGGACGATACGTTTTACTGTCCCGGCTACCGGATGGTGGAGGACCGGAAAATCCGCTGCGCCAGAGTGACTGGACACGGGCAGGAAACTTTTGTGGAGGCCGTGCAGAACTCCTGCAATCCGGCTTTTATCGATATCGGCGCCCGGCTCGGGGTAGACGGTTTTTACGAATACCTGAACCAGTACGGACTGCTGGAAAAAACGGGCATCGACCTGCCGGGAGAGGCATCCACGATTATGCACCAGAAAGAAAATGTGGGGCAGGTGGAGCTTGCAACCATGTCCTTTGGCCAGTCCTTCCAGGTAACGCCGGTACAGATGGCGGCCACGTTTTCCGCCCTGATTAACGGTGGAAGAAGGGTAACGCCCCATTTTGGGGTGGCAGTTTACAGCCCGGAGGGAGAAAAAATAGAAACCTTTACATACGAAAAAGGAGAGCAGATTGTATCGGAGCGGACCTCCCAGTACATGCGGGAGATTCTGGAGAGCGTGGTGGCAGAAGGCGGAGGAAACCGGGCCTACATCGAGGGGTACCGGATAGGCGGCAAGACGGCCACCAGCCAGACCCTGCCCCGCAGTGCCAATAAATATATCTCTTCTTTTGTGGGCTTCGCGCCGGCGGACGACCCGCAGGTCCTGGGCATGTGCATCATCGATAATCCCCAGGGAGTATACTATGGAGGCACCATCGCGGCGCCGGTTATCCGGGAGATTTTTGAAAACATTCTTCCCTATATGGGATTGAAAAAGAGCCAGTGATACATTATACTGAACTGGTAGACGGCCTTCTGTGAGGGCGCGGAAACAGAACAAAAGAAGGACTGAGGTGTGTGATGGATTATACAGTTGTAATTCCGGTGCTGATTGCATTCGGGTTAAGTGTACTGGCCGGACCGGTTGTGATTCCGATACTGAGACGGCTGAAAATGGACCAGACAGAGAGGGAGGACGGAGTGAAGTCCCACCTGAAAAAAGCGGGAACACCCACCATGGGCGGGGTTATCATCCTGTTTGCCGTGGCGGTGACGTCTCTGATTTATGTGCGGGAGTATCCGAATGTGGTCCCCGTGCTGTTTCTGACCCTGGGATTCGGACTGATAGGATTTCTGGATGATTATCTGAAAGTTGTCCTGCGCCGGTCCGACGGGCTGATGCCCATGCAGAAAATGGCGCTGCAGATAGTGGTGACAGCAGTCTTTGCCTTTTATATCGTGCGGGTGGCGCATATTCCCACCACGATACTGATTCCCTTCTCCGGCGGGCAGTACTGGGATATCGGATGGCTGGCCATTCCGGTGCTGTTCTTTGCGGTAATCGGGACGGTAAACGGTGTGAACTTTACGGACGGCCTGGACGGCCTTGCCTCCAGCGTAACCGTGCTGGTAGCGACCTTTTTCACTGTGGTGGCCATAGGAATGGAAAGCGGCATCGAACCCATTACCTGCGCTGTGGTGGGAGCCCTGCTCGGTTTCCTGCTGTTTAACGTGTATCCGGCCAGTGTGTTTATGGGAGATACCGGTTCCCTGGCCCTGGGCGGCTTCGTGGCCGGAGCGGCTTACATGATGCAGATGCCCCTGTTTATTATTATTGTGGGACTGATTTACGTGGTGGAAGTGCTCTCTGTCATGCTTCAGGTGGCCTACTTTAAGAAAACGGGAGGAAAGCGTCTCTTTAAAATGGCGCCGATTCATCATCATTTTGAGCTCTGCGGCTGGAGTGAGACGAAGATAGTTGCCGTTTTTTCAATCATCACGGCCATCCTCTGCCTGATTGGCCTTCTGGCCCTGTAGGCGGGAGAGAAACGAACATATTTGCAGGCAGGGGAAGGCAGAACCGCCCTGCCGGGAAGGAAGAGCAATGGAATTAAAAGGGAAAAAAGTACTGGTATTTGGAGCGGGAATCAGCGGAACCGGCTCCTGCCGTCTTCTGGAAGCGGCCGGCGCCCGGGTGATTCTCCATGACGGGAATGAAAAGCTGGACACAGAAAAGATGAAGGAGAAGCTGGGAGAGGACAGCCGGGTGGAAATCCGGCTCGGCGCTTTTCCGGAAGAGGAGCTCCCGCATCTGGACCTGGTGGTATTAAGCCCCGGCGTGCCCACAGACCTTCCGGTGGTGAACCGGATGCATGAAATGGGGATACCGGTATGGGGAGAAATAGAGCTGGCCTGGGTATGCGGAAAGGGCGATGTTCTGGGAATTACCGGAACCAATGGCAAGACCACGACCACCACCCTGCTGGGTGAAATCATTAAGAATGCCTTCCCCAGTGCGTTCGTGGTGGGAAACATCGGAATGCCCTATACCGAATCTGCCCTGGATACCAGGGAGGATTCCGTGACCGTGGCGGAGCTTTCCAGCTTTCAGCTTGAGAGCATTCACACGTTCCGGCCAAGGGTAAGCGCCATTTTAAACATTACGCCGGACCATCTGAACCGGCACCATACCATGGAGGCTTACATCGGGGCCAAGCTGAATATTACGAAAAATCAGACGGCAGAGGATGTCTGTGTTCTGAATTACGAAGATGAGACGACGAGAAAGATGGCGGAAAAAGTAAACGCCCGGGTTCTGTTTTTCGCCAGCGGGCATAAACTGGAACAGGGGATTTATCTGGAGGATGACGCCATTATCTATAAACCGGGAAAAGACCGGGAAGGCATTCTGGTATGCCGCACCGGAGAGCTGCAGCTTCTGGGCGTTCACAATTATGAGAACGTGATGGCGGCAGTGGCCATGGCGGCGGCCTACGGCGTGGACATGGAGATTATCCGAAGCACGGTAAAAGCATTCCGGGGCGTGGAGCACCGGATAGAATTCGTGGCGGAGAAAAACGGGGTGGCCTGGTACAACGATTCCAAGGGGACCAACCCGGACGCGGCCATCAAGGGAATCCAGGCCATGGTGCGGCCCACGATTCTGATTGGGGGCGGCTACGATAAGCAGTCGGACTTCCATGAATGGATCCGCAGTTTTGACGGGAAAGTGCGTTACCTGGTACTCATAGGCGCCACCCGGGAGCAGATTCAGCGGGAGGCGGCCGAATGCGGGTTTACGGACTGCATTCTGAAAGATACCTTCCAGGAGGCCCTGGATACCTGCGCCAGTCTGGCAAGACCGGGAGATGCGGTGCTGCTGTCGCCGGCCTGCGCGAGCTGGGGCATGTTTCCCAACTATGAAGTACGGGGAGAAGAATTTAAAAAATATGTGAATGCTCTGTAAAGGAAAGGCGTGGACGAATTGCCGGAAAAAGACAGAAAAGGCAGGATGGATTATACTCTTCTGCTGATTGTGCTGGGACTTGTCTTTATCGGCCTGGTGATACTTTACAGCACCAGCGCCTATAACGGAGAAGTAAAATTCCACGATGCGTTCTACTATCTGAAAAAGCAGGTGTTTGCGACAATACTTGGCCTTGCCGTTATGTTTCTGACTGCAAATGTGGATTACCATTTCTGGCAGAAATTTGCCGTGGCAGGCTATCTTGCGGCGCTGGCCCTCTCTGTGGCGGTGCTGCTGATTGGAGATGAATACAACGGGTCCAGAAGATGGCTGTCTTTTGGCCCGTTTTCCTTTCAGCCCTCGGAATTTTCCAAGGTGGCGCTGATACTGTTCCTGGCCTGGCTGGTTTCCCGGAATGTGGAGAAAATCGGACAGATGAGAACGCTGTGCAAAATCATGTTCTGGATTCTTCCGGTAGTGGCGCTGGTGGGAACCAGCAATCTGAGTACAGCCATCATCATTCTGGGAATCGGCGTCGTACTGATATTTGTGGCCAGCCCGAAATACGGACAGTTCCTGGCCATGGGCGCTGCGGGGGTAGCCTTTCTGGGCGTGTTTCTGGCCATGGAGAGTTACCGGCTGGAACGGCTGGCCATCTGGAGAAATCCGGAGCAGTATGAAAAAGGCTATCAGACCCTGCAGGGACTCTATGCCATCGGCTCCGGAGGACTGTTCGGAAGAGGACTTGGAAACAGCGTACAGAAACTGGGTTTTGTGCCGGAGGCCCAGAACGACATGATTTTTTCCATTATCTGTGAAGAGCTGGGGCTGGTGGGTGCCTCCTTTATTGTACTGCTGTTTCTGCTTCTTATCTGGCGTTTTTTCCTGGCTGCCACCCGGTGCAGGGACCTGTTCGGAGCCCTTCTGGCTTCCGGAGCCATGGCCCATATTATGATTCAGGTTATCCTGAATATCGCCGTGGTGACCAACACCATTCCCAATACCGGCATTACCCTCCCCTTTGTCAGTTACGGAGGCACTTCCGTAGTGTTTCTTCTGGCGGAAATGGGGCTTGTTTTAAGTGTGTCAAATTGTTAAAATAGAAAGGACGGAAACGATACAGACAGCAAAAGGAGGAAAGATGGAAGGAACAGAGAAAAAGCGCCATATCCGGAAGAGAACGATTTATGCAGTGATTCTGGCAGTGATGCTCATCTGCCTGGTCATGATTGTATTTCTTCTTCTGTTTCAGGTGCGGAGAATTGACGTAAAAGGAAACGAATACCTGTCCAGTCAGGAAGTGGCGGACTGGCTTCAGGAAGATGACCTTGCACAGAATTCCCTGTATGCTGTGATAAAATATAACCTGACGGATTACGAACTGATGCCGGCAATGGAAGAGGTGAAGGTGGGGATGAAAAATCCCTGGACCCTGGAGGTTACCGTGACAGAAAAGCGGATTGCCGGCTACATAACCATGGGGGACGACGCCGTTTATTTCGACAAAGACGGAATTGTGCTTGCAGTTACCACGGAATGGTGGGATAATGTTCCCAGAATAGACGGTCTTTCCGTGGACCAGGTAACGCTCTATAAGGAGCTTCCCGTCAGCGAGGAAAACCGGCAGATATTTTCCAGCCTTCTGGAGATGAGCCAGTCCCTGAAACAGAGCGACCTGTCGCCGGACCGGATTGTCTGCGGCGGGGACGGGCTCTACTGGTTTTTCGGAAATGTCTGTGTATCCCTGGGCGACAGTAATTTCAGCGACCGGATAGCACAGATACCGCCCATTCTGGAAAAGCTGGGAGACCAGACGGGAACCCTGCACCTGGAAAATTACGGGGAAAGCAGTACCACAGTAAGCTTCCGGCGGGATGAGATTCCCCAGTTTGAAAGCCAGACAGAGGAGCAGTAAGCTGTATGAAGTGACGAAAAAAATAAGAAAATACACAAAATTCTATTGCTATTTTGGAAAAAAGACTATATTATAGTCTATATATAGCTAATCGCATACTGGACATATAGGGTGTATAATATAATAAGGTGACGAAGGAGGAGAAACTCTTGTTAGAAATTAAGACAAATGAATCAGAGGCAGCCGCAAAAATAATCGTAATCGGTGTTGGCGGCGGTGGAAATAATGCAGTGAACCGAATGATTGACGAGCAGATTTCCGGTGTGGAATTTATCGCAATCAATACAGATAAACAGGCCCTTCAGCTCTGCAAGGCTCCGACTCTGATGCAGATTGGGGAC
>DSTFC04002__coassemble_1127_pt1 | contig 19003 bp, 19 predicted proteins | sample DSTFC04002__metabat2_high_PE_021 | metagenome-assembled genome bin DSTFC04002
TTGAGCAAAAGTCAGCGTGGGATTGATGTGGTATCTTTATCTAAGTGAACCCCCATACTCTCATCCCCATCCTTTGTACACTGTTCCCTAACTTCTGATAATCTGCGTCATCTGGCGCTTTATCCGGACACTGAGCCAGATTATATAGAAAAAACCGGCAAAAATCACGAAAATCGCGGGAACATATAAGAACGGCACCATCATCATGACTCCCATAATATCAGCCAGTATCATATACATAGCCAAAGCACTTCCCAGCGCTCCCAGCCAGGCTCCGGCTCCCTTTCTCTTTTTCATCAGCAGAAGCCCCGGAAGAATCAGAACAGGAATCAGGGGGACTGCCCAGATGGCGCCTGCCGGTATGGAAGCCACCGCTCCCACTACGGTAAGGAGAATCAGCAGTTTCTGAAGCTTTTGTTCATCCATGTTTTTCTGCCGCGGGTCAGTCTTTTCCAGATTTTTAAAATACGTCTCGTTCTTCTGTCCGGAACCCGCTCCGCTCTTCTTTTCCTCCGCCTTCGGCTTCTTTGCTTCCTGCTTTTCCTCCGCCTTTGGCTTCTCCTGCTCCTTCTTCTCCTTCTGCGTTTCTTTCGCCGTGTTTTCCTGCTTTTTTTCCTCCCGGATGTGAATCCGGAAATACATATCTCCTGCAGGGCCTCCGTTTTCCCCGGGCTCGCCCTCTCCTTTCAGACAGATGGACTGTCCTTCCTGGATTTCCGGAGGAATCGTTACCTGCATCCTTCTTCCGTCCACCGGCGCCATGATATATTTCTGCCCCGGTCGAATCTCTTTGTCTAACCAGATATCTTTTCCCGGCCTGGGCGGTTTTTCCTTCTCCGGCTCCTTTGATTCCTCCTGGAAAAAGGCAACCGTTTCTTCCGGAAATTCTTCCTGCCCTGCCTGGGGCTCCGGCGCTTCCTGCCAAAACGTCGCCTCCTCTGCGGCCTGCTCCGTCCGGTTCTCTCTTCCGGTCTGAGCGGCGGTCCCCGTTTTCCCTTTCCAGCCCAGCAGGTCCCGCTTCATCTCTTCCGCACTCTGATACCGCTTCGCTTTGTCCGCCTGGCAGGCTTTCAGAATGATTCCGCCCAGCTCTTCCCCTGCGTCTGCGGGAAGGGGCAGGGCCTCTCCCTTCAGCCTTCTGGCCAGCGCCTCTTCCTTTTCCTGGTAGGAAATCATCTCACTTCCCTGCGGTTCAAAGGGCATCCGGTTCCGGTTTAAAAGCCGGTACATCACCAGCCCCAGGGAGTAGATATCCACATTGTAGCTGCTGCCGCTCTCCCCAAACCGCACTTCCGGCGCCATGTAGAGCTCCGTTCCCTTCCGGGAAAGGGTGCTCTGGGTTTTCTCCATCTGCCTTGCGATTCCGAAGTCTCCCAGTTTAAAATTCCCGTACCGGTCCACAAAAATGTTGGAAGGCTTGATATCCCGGTGAATGATGCGGCTCTGCTCGCAGCAGATGAGGGCCTCGCAGATATCCCGGCCCAGATTTGCCACTTCCTCCCGACTCATCAGTCTCCCCTTCCGGTAGTCGTTCAGATTCTGCAGAAGTTCCATCCGGATATAGGCCGTCCAGCCGATGGCGTCCTCCTTCTGCTGTATCTCAAACTCTTCAATATTTACTACATTTCCCGCGGATTTCAGGGTCTCCATGACCTTAATCTCATTCATCAGTCCACGGGCCACAGATTCAAAATAATACTGAATGGAGGCGCTGGTCTGCCCTTCGTTCAGCATTTCCCGGATTTCCTCTTCCCCCTGGGGAATCTGGATAATCTTCACGGCGCTGTAAAAGGTCTCGCCCAGTTCCTCCCGCTTTGCCTTATATACTTCTCCAAAAGCGCCCCGGCCTATCAGTTCCACTGTGTGCCAGGCCGGCCATATCTGATTGATTCTGTCCATACTCTGCTCTCTTTTCTACTCTGTAATATCGCACAGGATAATCGTAATATTATCCCGGCCTCCCTGGTCGAGGGCCGTTTCCAGCAGGCGTTCCACACACCGGACGGTTTCCTTCTCTTCACGGAGTATGTTTTCTATTTCCTTTTCTTCCGCCTTGTCCGTCAGACCGTCACTGCACAGAAGCACCCGGTCTCCCGGCATGCAGGTTCCTTTCTTTACAAAGGGTTCCATCCGGACCTCCTCGTCGCCCATTCCCAGGAACTGGGTCAGGGCCGGCTTTCTGCCCAGAAATCCCTGAAGCTCCAGGGGCAGCCGGCTGACATGGGCTTCTGAAAGAAGCGTCAGCTTCCCCTTACGGAAAAGGTAGAACGGGCTGTCTCCCACGTTTCCCATAATATACTGATTTCCTTTTGTAAAAAACAGCACTGCCGTGGTTCCTATCTGGGTATATTTTTCTTTCTCGGCCGCTTCTGTGACAGAACGGTTCAGGTCGGCGCAGAGTTCCTTCACGCTTTCCTCGGAAAAGATTCTCTGCCCCGACAGCTCTTTCATTTTGTCCGCCGCAGTAAAGGAGGCCAGCTCTCCGGCCGCCTCCCCGCCCATACCGTCAAACACCGCCGCTGCCGCCTGCCCTTCCGGTTCCACCTGAAACTCCAGAATTCCTTCTGTTCCTTCGTGCAGGAGGGGAAGCACGGTGCCCATAACATAAAAATTATCCTCGTTATTCCCCCGCACTTTCCCTTTATGACTGACTGCCGCAATACGGATTCCCACCGGGCCTTCCTCTTTTTCCGCACCCAGCAGGCCTTTTAAATACTCAATTACATTCATGGGTTTTCCTAATTATTCCTCTCTGAGAAGCCCTGCTTTTTGGGCCTCCTGCTCCAGAAGGGCCAGTTTTTCCAGATAATCCTCTGCCTTCTCATCGCAGTAGCCTTTTTCCAGTACTTCTTCGATTTCGTCTCCATTAAAGCAGTAAAGATTCCGCTTTCCGTACATCCCTGCGGGATAGCCGGTGCCCACATAATCTGTCACACCCTTCTGGCTGACGGGCATGTAACCGATGATAATCACGGTCCGGGATTCTTCTTTCAGCTTTACTGCTGTTCCCAGTGGAAGATAGTGTTTCACTGCTTCTTCCCTCCATCCTCTTCCGCTTTTTCCCGGATTTCCTTAAGAATCTGCTCCAGAAGAAGGGCCTGCCCGGGTTCCATGGCCTCTATTCCGTCCGCGTACTTCGTAACGTAACCCCAGAACTCCTTTCCTCTCTCGTCACAGTACCCCCGGGAGATAACTTCGGAGATATCGTTTCGCCGGATAAAATAAAGCGACTCCTCTCCCAGATAGCCATAGGGCCAGGGCACGCAGAAATATCCCGCGATTACCGTTCCGTTTTTCTCTGTATTCTGAAAACCGGTCAGAAGAACGGTCTGTCCTCCTGCTTTTACCACGCTTCCTGCCGGAAGCATTTCTTTTTCTAATGCGCTCATTTATTTCCCCCAGTCAAATAGTCCGCCGGCAAAGCTCCCTACTTCGTCCAGAATCATTCCGCCCGCATCCAGGGTGTCGGAAATATGAAGGGTGGAATCTACGACGTTCGTGACGACTTCCACCGACCCCCGGATTACAATATCCACAAATCCGTAGCCGATGGTACCGGCGACGCCCAGAAGGTCTCCGTCTCTTAACTGTTCCAGGGCCTTTGCCTCCATTGCTTCTTTTCTGCTCATGGTCGTGTCATCGAAGACATAATCCAGGGTCTCCTTCACTGCTTTCTGGTAAGCTGTGTCTCCTGGAAGAACCACGTCCTTTGCCTTCAGGGCGATATCTTTAAATTCGTCCCCGTTGATAATCATTCCGCTCAGTTCCATGGAATCCATCAGGTCGTCTCCGAACAGTTTCCGGGCCGCTTTATCCAGCGCCTTCTGCTCTGTTTCATCCAGCCCGTCATAGAACGTCTTCCATTCCTGCAGAAGTTCTCTGGCATTTTCCTTATTGGTCTTTACTCCTTCCACTGCCTCTTTCAGCAGATCCATTCCTTCCTCCGCGCCTGCACCGGCTGTGGAGGCGGAAGCAGTTTCTTCCTTCCGGAAGGCGATGGAAGCGCCTCCCGTGGTACCGGCCGCCAGTGCCTGCCCGGCCTTTCTGTCGGTATTCAGATAGGTGGCGGAGACTTCCGACAGGACGGTTCCCAGATTCCGCACATACTGCCGGTGATTTTCCGTCTCCTGCGCCGCCTTACGGATACTGCTGCAGTATTTGGAGGTGGTGGAATTTCCGGACAGCGCCTGGCTTACGGAACTTAACCGCTCCGACAGGGAAGCCAGCCGGGAAACCATCTGGTCCTCTTCGACAATGGCGCTCTGCATCCGGTCAAACTGTACTGTAAAATTCGCCATACTTTTCCCTCCGGCTTACGCTATACCATAAAGTTGCTGTCCAGGCTTTCTGCTTTTGCCTGGGCCTCGCTGATGGTTTTCTCTACTTCTCCCGTGTAGCTTTCCAGGTCCTGAATATTCTGCTGCAGTTTATCCCTGGCCGCCGTTACATTGGTCACCAGTTTCTGCATCTTACTCTGGTAGGTGTTGGAAGCCTGCTCATCTTTCCAGGCAGACCGGATTTCACCGATATTGCTTTCCAGCGAGGAAATATCATTGCTAATCTGAGATTTACAGGATTCAAATTCACTAATGGCTTCTCTTAATTTCTGAGGATTTACAATAATCACGTCACTCATTTCGATGTTCTCCTTTCACTGATTCCGGCTCCGTTTAGCTGTTTTCCGGTCTTGCATAGGTCGTCATTTCTTCCTGCAGGGTAACCAGATGGTCCCGCCCGTTGTTGTAAAGGCTGGTAAGCGCCGCCCGGTAAGCGTCAAAGTTCTTCACATACTCCGAACGCTTCGGCCCTTTCCACACGCTTTCGTTCATCATGGCCGACTCAATCTCTCCCATCCGGTCAATCTGTTTGCTCAGGTCGTTTAAAATCTCTGACAAATGGTCTGCTGCCGCCTTCATGGCTGTAAAATTCACTTCATATCCTGACATCTTTTTTCCTCCTTCTGTTTAAAAACTATGGCCTCCGCCGCCGTGTTCCGTCAGTCTGCTTAGTTCCAGGCTCCTGATTTTTTCTGCTTCTTCCCGGATGGCCGCCGCAATCTCCCGAATGCCGGAGGCCGTCTGTTTCATCTGTTCCTGCCGCTCGCCGACCTTCTGAATGTAAAGAGAGGCATTCTCTCCTTTCCAGCCCTGAGCCAGGTTTGCCGTTATTGTACCAAGGCTGTCAGAGGCAAGACCTCTCATCTCCGAGGCAATGTTTTCCAGTTCTTTTGCCTGCCCGGTGGCCCTATTGTACTCCAGTTCTATCTCCCATCTGGTTTTCAAACTGTCACCCCCCTACTGCATGGTAAATTCCGAAAGTGCTTCGGCCAGCGCCCGGGCGGCCCCCATGGTGCTTCTGGCGATTCCCGCCCGTTTCATCAGTTCCTGAGGGTATTCTTCAAACATATGAAGGGTGTCCTCCACCTGCCGGAGACGTTCCTCGAAGGCTTTCCGGTAGGCTTCCCTGCCCTCGCCTTCCCAGTAACCGGAAGTGTTTTTTATCAGCCCGTTCATGGTTTCCAGCTGTGCGCGGTACCGGGCTATCCGTTCCGTGGCCAGCTCCGCCCTGCTTTCCAGATGCTCTGCGTCGATTTTTACGGTTCCCGGAAATACCAGTTCTGCCATACGGTTCCCTCCCTTCCTCAAAGCTTCTGAATCAGATTTCTTACCTGCTCTTCACAGCCTGCATAATCCCTCTGGGCCTGCCGCATGGATTCCAGATAAGAGGTCAGGCTCTGTCCGGCCTGCACCATCTGTTCAAAACTCTGGTTAAAACTGCTGACAAATGTATCGTGGCTTGGGCCTTCCCAGGTCTGATGCAGTTCATCCACGCTTTCCTTCATCTCCTGCAGACATTTCTCCAGCTCCCGGATTCCGCTCTCAAACTGGGAGCAGTCCCTCTCCAGCCGGGCTGTGTCCATTTTTACTGTCTGTGCCATAACCTTCCTCCTTCTATATCAGCATCAGCTGACTTCCCTGTTTCGTCCGGCATTCATACAGTGTTTTCCCCAGGGGGAGTATCCGGTGTCTGCCGCAGTCGCACAGCAGCAGGGGACTGCCCTCTGTTTTCCAGGTTTTCTGCTCATACTGGGCGATAACGGCGGCTATCTCTTCGATAATCACCTTTACCTTCGCGTTCTCGTTTAAACTGAATTCATACTTTTTTTCCAGGGCCGGAACCTGAATTTCCACATGAAGCATACGCTCACCTACTTTCCTGCCAGGGGAATCTTCACCCGTCCGGTAAGGGCCGGATTTTCTCCCGCCGCCAGCCAGCCGGTTCCCCGTCTCTCAGCGCGGCTCTTCTGAGCCAGGCTGCCCATATAGTCAAAGTCCAGAATATCCTGGTCGGAAGCGCCGCCGCCAAAAAGGATGCCTTCCCCGTCCTTTACAAAGGCCCGGAAAAATTCTCTGCTCCGGCTTCCGTATCCGCCTTCTCCCTGATATTCTGCAAACATGTAAATCCGGTGCATTCTGCCTTTGTTGGCCAGCATCTCAAAGAATCCGGCCATATTCGGCTTTCCTTCGCCCGGTTCATACAGAATATCCAGGAAGGCTTCCATATCCTGAATGAAGATGAAAATGGCTTCTTCCGCTTTCATCTCTTCGTAGATTTCTGCCTCGTCCATTCCTTCTGCCGCAAGAGCCGCCTTTTTCTGGTTCCTCTTCTGAATTTCCGGCATCAGTCCGTGGAAGTATTCCAGAATCTCTTCCGGCGTCTTCAGATACGCCGCCTGGCTTTCCCTGGCGGTTCTTTCCAGAAGGCCGCTTCCGTCAATAACCGAAAGTCTGCCGCCTTTTTCTCCGGCCATCCGGATAACGGTCTGAAGGAAATTGGTTTTCCCGGTTCTCCGTTTTCCCATAACCAGATAGCAGTAGAACCGGCTCATGTCCAGCGCCGCCACTTCGCCACTGGCCATGTGATAGCCGATGGGAAGCATCCGGTCGTCGGCCAGCAGATTTTTCACCTGGGGAAGCTGTGAGAATTCACTGTAAACCGGCTCTTCGGGAACCTCCGGCACTGCCGGCGCCCTTTCGCCGTCCCAGGCTTCGCTCATGTCCCGGCACTTCTTCTGAATGAGTTCCAGTCTCCGGTAATCATCCTCCGCCTTTACGGCCACCGCGGTCTGGAATTCCAGCATTCTGCCGAATACGGTCAGCAGGCCTCTTCCTTTGTACCGGGTATCGGGCAGAATGTTCACTCTGCCGGATTTCAGTACGTCCGCATACTGGTATTTATCGTTCATGGCCAGGCAGACGGCGCCCCGGATATTATCCGTAATGGCTGCGGGCAGTTCGCTGGTTCCGTAAGCGTTCGCAGAGATAACCAGGTACATGCCGCAGGCAGCGCCTTCTTTTACCAGTTCCAGAATGGCGGCCTGATATTTATTGTCCGTTTTCTCCCGGAAGGAACCGTACTGGTCCAGTAGAATCACGATGGCCGGAAGCACCGGTCCGTTTGCCCGGATATACTGGGTAAAGGTTCCGCCCCGCAGAATGGCCTTTCTTTCGTTCAGAATCCGTTTCATCATATAGAAGAAGCGGGCCAGTTTCTCCGGCTGATTCTCGTAAATGATATCCCCGGTGTGGGCGTCGCCTTCAAAAGCACCCAGCATATGACTGCTGAAGTCCACGCCGTATACATGAAGCATCTGCGGACTGTAACGGGTAATCAGAGAGTACACCAGCGTCTGTAAAAAGGTGCTCTTGCCCGAGCCCACGGTGCCGCATACAGCGTAGTGGCCGTTTTCCGCCAGATTCAGCACGACCGGAGCCTGCCTCTGATTTTCCGGGTCGTCGTACATTCCCACCACGGCTTCCAGACTCCAGTCCTCCCCGGCGCGGGTCCGCCATTCCCCGGCAAATTCTTCCTGCTGATACCTGGGGATGGTCTGAAGGGGAATCGTCTGGGGAAGCACCGGAAGCCACAGTCTGTGCTGCCCCTTCATCTCCTGGCTTACCGGCATATCCGCGATGTAGTCCACAACCGCGTCCAGCTGGGTCTTCTCCCTGCTCTCCGGATATTTGCGGCCGGTTATCTCCGCCCGGTCCAGAAGCATTTCCGCCAGCTTTTCGCCGTCTGTCTCCCCTTTTCTGGCGCCGCATTCATAGCAGGCCTCCAGGAAATTCCAGATTTTTCCGGTATTGGCCTCGCTCTGAGGATAATCTGTTCCCTGACTCCAGAGAGCCTGGTAAAAGGCCTGACAGATTTCCTCCCCTTTTCCCGTACTGCCCAGGCAGTTTTCCAGGGAAGTTTCCTGCTCCATTAAAATCCTCTCCAGAATCTTCCAGAGCGTCTCCAGCCATTCTTTCTTCCGCTGTTTCTTCTGCTTCATTCTCTGGTGATTGCCCACCAGAATCGTCTCTCCGGTCAGCCGGTACATCCGCGCAAGCTCGGTGCTGTCGTTATCCATGTCCTTGTCGTACACCGCCCCGCTCCAGGCTGACTGGAAGAGTTCATAAGTGCCGCCCTCTCCTACCTTCAGGTAGCCCCGGCCGGTCTGCCGGATATAGACAGCGTCATCCTTTCGCAGCATATCCATACTGTCCTGACGGCTTTCCACCTTCAGGCAGAGCCGGAATTTCATATTGGAACTGATGTTGTCGTCCACGACGCCTCCCGGCTTCTGGGTGGAAAGAATCAGGTGTACCCCGAGGCTTCTTCCGATGGTGGCGATGTGGATGACCTCTTTCATAAATTCCGGCCGTTCCTTTTTCAGTTCCGCAAATTCGTCAATCACCAGCACCAGATGGGGCATGGGCTGACGGATTTCCCGGTTTTTATACCGGCGGATATAGGTGTCTATCTTGGTGACCCCGTTTTCCCGGAATACCGCCTGTCTGCGGTTCAGTTCGCTTTTCAGGGAAATCAGGGCCCGGTCTATCTCGCTGCCGGACAGGTTGGAAATCTGTCCCTGCATGTGGGGCAGGCGGGTAAACAAATCTGCCATGCCGCCGCCTTTGTAATCGATGATAAAAAAGCTTAAGTCTTCCGGGCTGAAATTCACGGCCAGGGCCAGCAGCAGCGTCTGCAGGGTCTCGCTCTTTCCGGATCCTGTGGTTCCGGCTACCAGTCCGTGGGGGCCGTCGCCCTCCGCCCCGGCCTCGGAACCGTCGTGAATATCCAGGTAGCAGAGGCTTCCGCCCTCTCTTACACCGAAGGGCACCTTCATGCTCTCATAGACACGACTGTTCTTCCACCGCTCTTCCACCTGCAGCTCGCCCGGCGTATGTACCCCGTACATTTCGAAAAATGTCACGGTATCCGGAATCTTTGCGTTCTGTCCCATGGGCCGTACCTGGACGGCCGCCAGCGTGTGAGCGTACTGGCCCAGCTGATGAGGACTGACCGTATCCAGCCGGAGGGGCTGTACCTTCCGCATGCCTTCTTCCGAGGAAACGATGGCTGTTTCTGTTCCCTCATTCTGTATATAAATCCCGCAGGCGTTGGGAAGCTCCTCCCTCCGCTCTGTACAGACAATCGTCGTAATTCCCAGGTATTCCCCGTTATCCAGCAGCGCTTCCTCCGGCGGGGTATTCTCCAGCAGCTTCCGGTCCAGGACAAAAATCAGATACCGGGGAAGGGGCGCCTTCTCCTGCCCGCCGCGGGACTGCCGGCTCTGTCTGGTCCGAATCATCTGGCTGATTCCCAGCAGGAGTCCTGCCGCGCTCTCCGGTCCGTCCGCCGCATACCGGATATTTTTTTCCTCGTCCCACAGATGGGGAAACCATTTCACCGTTTCCAGAAGTTCCCTCTGTTCCGGGCTGTTTCCGTCACAGAGAAACACCATCTTTACATCCGTGTAACTGCAGGAGGAGGTGACCTGCGCCAGCAGGGTACGCAGCACGCTGTAAATCCCCGCCTTCTTTTCTCCTCCCGTAATTCCCAGAATCCGGCAGCCCTCCAGGTCCACTCCCACGGGAGCCCCTTTCAGCACCTGGTAAGTATCCCGGATACGGGCCGGTTCCTCCGCCAGGGTGTCCCGAATCAGGGTAAACCGTTCTCTGGGAATCCGGATATCCATCTGCTGGTCGCATTCTCCGGTTCCCAGACGGAAAAACAGGAAATCCGACTGGGTGTCGTTCCGGTTCCAGAGCCGCCCGGAATCTGTCCCAAAAGTGGTGCATCTGCCGCCGTCCGGATACTGCCGTATCATTTCCTCCAGGTTCCGGCTGGTCTTCTCCTTAATTTCCGCTTCTTTTTTCTGCAGATATTCACTGTAAGCCTGGAATCTCTGCTCTTCTTCTGCCACAGCCTTTTTCTTCTGGGCATTCATGTTCATCCAGGCCCAGAAGGCCCCGATGGCCGCAGAACCGAGCATGGTAATCAGGCCGATAACAAGGCCGCCCATCCCTGTGATAATCACCCCGACCAGCATGGGAATGGCCATGGTAATGGACGGGCCGATGGTCATGAGAAGGGAACGCTCTCCCTGGTTTTTCGGCGCCGGAGGCGCTTCAATTTCCACCGGCTCGGTCTCATATTCCGGCAGCACCCTGGTGGGTCTGTTGAAGTATCCGTCGTTTCTCTCTTCCTCTTCGGCATAGAGCTGAAGACTGGAAAGCCATTTAATCCGCTCGCTGTCCGCCAGCTTCAGTTCTTCCCCGTAAACTGCCTCCTGGGTGGCGCTGACCGCCAGAATATCTCCCAGGAAAATCATCCGCAGTCCGTAAATCTCTATCTCGTCTCCCGGCTCCAGGGCAATCCAGGAGCCTCTTAGCTGACGGTGGTTATAGAAACTGCCGTTTGCGCTTCCCAGGTCTTCGTAAATCCAGCGGTCCGTCTTTTTCAGGCGGCCATGGTGTCTGGACACCAGTCCCGCCCGCTGGAACTGTATGGTATTGTCCGGGCCGCTTCCTATCGTGACCGTCTGATTTTTGTCCAGGGAAAATTTACGGTACACGGGAATCGTGTCCCCTTTCCGCTGGGCTATCATCAGCAGACGGCTTCCCTTTTTGGAAGTCAGCATCAGAATCTCATTTTCATGTACTTTATGCAGGAAAAACACTTCGTTCTTCCAGTGAATGGAATACTCCCTGGATTCCGGGAAACACCATTCCCCGTCCAGCGCTTCCAGGTGAAGGGTAATATCCTCCGGTATCTGAAACAGTTCTCCGGAAATCCGGATACTGCACTGCTCCTGTGAAACAGGCGGCAGGTCAAACACCTGAAAATATTTCATTCCGTAAACTGCCAGTCTTATCTCGCCGCTTTGCATGTTCTCCTCCTTATGCCGATAACGTACTGCCGGACTCATTGGCCCCTTTCGCACAAAGAGCGCAGAATGACTCCCTGTCATCTGCGCCCGTTTTCCTTCGTTTCGCTTATTCTGCTGCCCATGTCCGTTTCCCCCCGGCGTTTATTTCTCAGTGAGGAACCGCCCTCCTGATATCTTTTCATTCCAGATATTATTATATCGGGTATCCGCAGAACCGTCAATACAAGGAGCCCTCCGGTGTTATTTCCGTAAAAATTTCTGGAACATCCGGGAAGCCGTGCTCTGGGGATACTCCTCGTCGTAAATCAGGGTAATGCTCCGCTCCGGCAGGGTCTCCGCCACTTTAATCTCATGCACGGTCCCTGCCGCCAGGTCCGCCCTGGCAAACGCCTCGGGCAGGAATCCGATTCCCAGATTGTGCCGCACCGCCGGAAGTATCATGTCCGTGGTGGCCAGTTCGATATCCGGCACAAAGGTCAGACCGTGCTCTTCAAAGTACTCGTTCAGAAAGTTCCGGGTAATGGCGTCCGAGGTGAGGCTTATCCAGGAGCAGGCAGACAGCTCCTCCAGGGACCGCTCCTTTTCCGAGAGCTCCCGGTAACGGCTCCCGCCGATGAGAACATCCCGGTAGGTTCCCAGGTCCCTGGTTTTCAGCGGCGCCATCACTTTAAAGGGCGCCGAGGTTACCGCCAGGTCCACCTTCCCTTCTCGCAGGACATGAATGGATTCTGTGGTACTGTGGTTCAGTATCTTAAACCGCACCCGGGGATACTCCCTCTGAAACCGCTCCATGGCCTGCAGAAGGACGCAGTGCAGCGCAGTCTCCGTGGCACTGATGTATATCGTTCCGTTTTCCAGACTGAGCATGCCCGTCAGTTCATCCTCTCCCCGGAAAAACTGGGCGCAGCCCGCCGACACATAGTCGTAAAACCGGCGGCCTTCCGGCGTCAGTTCCACCCCGGTTTTGCTCCGGATAAACAGACGGCACCCCAGCTCATTTTCCAGATTGTGAATGGTACGCGTCACGGCAGGCTGGCTGGTCATCAGCACACTGGCCGCCCGGGTCAGACTGCCGTACTTGGACACATAGTAAAACACCTTGTAATATTCAAAATTTATATTCATACTGTCCTGTTTTTAGTTCTCCTCTGCCGACTCTTCTTTTAAAAAATGCGTTCCAGCACCGGAACCAGACTTTCCAGCCCCTCCTGGTCCTCTTCCGTAAACCGGCCCTTCTCAGGGCTGTCAATATCCAGCACCGCCCGGACGGCTCCCGTACGGTCATGGAGGGGCAGGACGATTTCGGACCGGGAGGCGCTGTCGCAGGCAATGTGTCCCGGGAACTGATGCACATCCTCCACCCGGATAACTTCATCCCGGGCCACCGCCGTTCCGCAGACGCCCTTCCCTACGGCGATTTCCGTGCAGGCTGGCTTCCCCTGAAAGGGTCCCAGCACCAGCTTCTCCCCTTCCAGAAGGTAGAAGCCTGCCCAGTTAATATCCGTAAGTCCCAGGTTCAGAAGGGCGGAAGCATTGGCCAGATTCGCCAGTCTGTGAGGACAGCTGTCCACCTGCCCGCTGAGCCGGATTTTCAAAAACTGATACAGTGCTTTTTTCTCTTTCGGAAACTTATCGATTGCTTTTTCCATCTTTCTCTCTCCTTATTCCACCAGGTATCCTTTCTGCCTGAGTGCTTCTTCTATTTCATCCAGCGTCTCTTCCCTGTCTGCCTCTATCCTGTGACAGTGCTCCTGGCAGGTCAGATTCATCAGCGGACTGGATTTTCCTTTCCGGATATCCTCCAGAAACTTCCGGACGTCCCGCCGGGAGCGGATATGAAGCCCCGCTTCCAGTTCTCCGTACACCTTATGATTCACGCTGACGTTTTCCACGCAGCCGCCCAGATCCACCACGGTACACAGCTCATCTTCCAGCTGTTCCTCTGTATGGTTCACCTTCAGGACCCGGTGCCGAACCGGCGGCATACTTTCCAGCAGATACCCCCGGTTCGTGGAAAGGATGTCCTCTCCTGCCGCCCGAAGCAGGGCGATGTCCTGGACAATCACCTGGCGGCTGACCTGATAAATCTGCGCCAGCTCCTTTCCGGAAAGAGGCCGTTCTTCTTTCCGCATCCGTTCGATTATGTCTTCCCGACGCTGCTCTCCTGTCATTTCCATCACCTCTTCGTCCATTGTATTCTGTAAAAACTGCCGGTGTCAATTCTATTCTTTCCGCTTTCTGCATAAATTGTGTAAACTGTGTTTTCGGGGGATGTTTATGCGTTCTCTCCCTTCTTTTTTCCGGCGGCTGGCTCCCGCCGTTCTTTTTTCGGTTTCCCTGTCTCTGGTATCCGGCTGCGGTCGGGACACTTCGGCCAGTCCGGACAAATCCTTTGAAGAATTTACCGCCCGGCTCTTCCGGGATGAAGTCGCCGCCACTACCATCGGCCTTCATTATACGCTGAAAGAGCCGGAAGATTTCGGCCTGACCGACGTACCCGTCTCCTACGGTTCCTTTACCGCCAGCCCGGAGGCCGCCCAGGCTTCCGTGGAAAATGTGCAGGCTCTGCTGGAACCTTTCGCGGACGCAGACCTGTCAGAGGAAAACCGGCTTACATACGATGTGCTCTCTTTCTATCTGGAAAGCGCCTCCCTGGGCGCGGACTATGTCCTCTACCAGGAACCGTTAAGCCCGGTTACCGGCATTCATGCCCAGCTTCCGGTCATCCTCTCGGAGTTCCCTTTTTATGACAAAGAGGATGTGACCGATTACCTGGCTCTTCTGGAGGAAACGGACACCTATTTTGATTCCCTCCTTTCTTTTGAAAAAGCCAAGTCAGAGCAGGGACTCTTCATGCCGGACTTTCAGGCAGAGGAGGTTCTGGAACAGTGCCAGGCCTTCCTGGACATGGGAGACGGCAACTATCTGTACAGTACCTTTCCGGAGCGCCTGGAAGAGCTGCCCGGCCTTTCCGAGGAAGAAAAAACCAGTTTTCAAAAGCAGAATGCCTCCCTCATCTCCGGCGTCCTGCTTCCCGCATATGAAAATCTGGCCGCGGGTATCCGGGAGCTGGCAGGAAGCGGGGTCAATGACCAGGGGCTCTGCTATTACCCGGAGGGGAAAGACTTTTACGCCTATGTCGTCCGTCAGGACACCGGCCTTTCCGAAACGATTCCCGCTCTGCAGGAGATGACGGAAGCGCAGATTATCGAGGACCTGACGGCCATGCAGCGCATTGCCTCCCAGCCGTCCGGGACACAGAACACGGTTTCCGTTCTGGAGAGCCTGACCCCCTCCGCCATCCTGGCGGATTTGCAGGAAAAAATCACCGGCGCTTTCCCGGAGATTCCCGAAACCAGCACCCGGATTAAATACGTTCCGGAGGCCCTGGAAGACTACTTAAGCCCCGCGTTTTACATGATTCCGCCCATCGACAGTTCCCTGGAAAATGTAATTTACATCAACCAGGGCCAGACTTCCCAGGGCCTGGAACTCTATACCACGCTGGCCCACGAGGGCTGGCCGGGGCATCTTTACCAGACAGTGTACTATGCCTCCCTCCAGAGGGACCCTCTCCGGAGTCTCCTGGATTTCGGCGGATACACGGAAGGCTGGGCCACCTATGCGGAAATGATGTCCTACTATATGGCGCCTCTTTCCACAGCGGAGGCGGCCCTGTATCAGAAAAATGCCTCCGTCATTCTGGGACTTTACGCCACCGCCGACATGGGCATTCACTACGACGGCTGGAGTGTTGCCGATACCCTCCGCTTTTTCAGCTCCTATGGAATTTCCGACGCAGAAACAGTCCGCTCCATCTACGAGCTCATTATCGGTACCCCGGGCAACTATCTGAAATACTACCTGGGCTACGTCAAGTTCTACACCCTGAAAAAGGAAATGGCGGCCAGACTGGGGGAAGACTTCTCCCAGAAAAAATTCCACCAGGCCGTGCTGGACGCGGGCCCGGCTCCTTTCGATGTGCTGGAAGACTATGTTTCCGGACGTCTTCTGGAATAACCCCGGCCCAGATACAGAGCAGGGACAGGGGCGGCCGCCGTTCTCCCCTGTCCCTGCTGATTCAGTTTCTGTTTACAATTTTTATAAATCCAGCTTCAAATCGTTTTCCTTAATCCAGCCTGCCCGGCGCAGCGGAAGCGCAAACAGCCAGGACAGCAGGCCCGGAAGCAGAAAGCAGATAAGAAGCAGTCCGCCCCAGTCCATCCCCGTTACAGCGGCCTTCGTTCCTTCCGCAATATCGGACATCCAGCCCGTATACACTCCAATCTGTCCGACCAGGCCGCAGGTTCCCATACCGGAGGAAACTGCCGGCCCGTTCATCTCCAGATGGAAGAGGCAGGTGGCAAGCGGTCCGGTCACGGCAGATGCCAGCGTGGGCGGAATCCAGATACGCGGGTTTCTCACGATATTTCCCATCTGAAGCATGGAGGTCCCCAGTCCCTGAGCCAGCAGGCCGCCCCAGCGGTTTTCCCGAAAGCTCATAATGGCAAAGCCTACCATCTGGGCACAGCAGCCTGCCACTGCCGCTCCCCCGGCCAGTCCCGTCAGAGAAAGAGCCGCGCAGATGGCTGCGCTGCTGATGGGAAGCGTAAGCGCAATCCCCACCAGCACGGATACCAGAATCCCCATAAAGAAAGGCTGAAGCTCGGTCGCCCACATAATCGCGCTTCCCACAGCACTGGCCGCGGCGCCGATGGCCGGCGCCCACCAGATGGACAGCAGTACGCCGGTGGCAATGGTTACAAACGGCGTCACAATGATATCTATTTTTGTTTCTTTTGATACAATCTTGCCAAGTTCTGCCGCAAAAATGGTCACAATCAGTACCGCCAGAGGGCCACCCGCCCCGCCCAGTTCATTTGCCGCAACCCCGACAGCCGTCAGGGAAAACAGCACCAGCCCCGGACACTGGAGTGCATATCCGATAGAAATCGCCATGGCAGGTCCCGTGGCGCTTTTGGCGTAGTCCCCGATGGTCACCAGAACAGACAGTCCGGTCTGCTCTCCCAGGGTACCGATAATCGTTCCAATCAGCAGGGACGCAAACAGTCCCTGGGCCATGGCTCCCAGTGCATCAATTCCATACCTTTTCACGGAAAAGACAACATTCTTTCTTTTTAGAAATTCTTTCATTTCTTTTCTCTCCCATTCCTTCTCATTTTCTGGATTTTCTCAGTCTTTGTATGTCTTATCATGTGTCTTGTCACCAGAGTTGACACAACTGTTATTATCCCTCTTTTTCCGCTCCCCGTCAAGACATCGGATAGGAGAATTTCTTTCCCCTATCCGCTCCCGCGATACCCCGCTCATCTCGCAGCAAAAGCTGCTCGATGGTCTCCGCTCTGCTCCGGTCGGCGCTAAGCGAACGTCCACTGGACGTTCAGCGCCGTTGCCCGTCGGATGTCCGCTCGTGCCCTAAAGGACTAGCTCCGCGTCGCAAGCACGGCGGCCGCCCTCCGGGCGTATCGCACAAAAAAACCCGGCCTCCCGGATACCCGAAAGGCTGGGCACTTTTCTCTGACAGCACAGCTGACAGACTAATTGTTCACTTTATGGTGGGGCGCATAGGAGTCCATCGTCAGCGGCAGGAAGGTATACCCCTGCTCCCGGTAATGCTCGATAATCTTCGGAAGCGCCTCCACGGTTGTATCTTTTGCGTCGGTATCATGCATCAGAATGTTGATATGCTTTGCCTCGCAGGAGGTGGCGTTTTCCACCAGCTTCTCCACCGGCACATTGTTTCCGCTGGCGTCTGTGGAATCGCAGTTCCAGTCAAAATACTGATACCCCATCTCCTGCACCTTCCGGGTCAGTGTGGTCATTAGTCCGGGCGAATACTTTGCACTGACTGTATTGCTTCCGCCTCCGGGGAAACGGATAATATGAGACTCATCCCCGGTCACTTCTTTTACCATGTCCGATATCCGTCCCAGGTCCTCAAAATACGCTTCCTCCGAAGAATAGACGGTTTTGTAGTCATGGGTGTATGTATGAAGCCCCACGGCATGTCCCTCATCATGGGCCCGCTTCAGCAGGGAATTCCATTTCTGGTTATTCCCCGTCACAAAAAAGGTGGCTTTTGCGTTGTACTCCTTCAGAATATCCAGGATTTTTCCCGTGTTTTCCGACGGCCCGTCGTCAAAGGTCAGATACACCACCTTCTGCTCATACTCCGCATTGCGGAGAACCGTCACCTTTTTCTGAACCGTCTCCACATTCCCGGACCTGTCCGTTGCCTTATACGTCACGATGTATGTTCCGGGAACGGTAAAATCCACACCAGCGCTGTCGATTTCCAGCACCGGCGCCGGATCCAGGTTGTCGCTTACTGTGATGCCGTTTTGAAAATCCAGCGTCTTTCCCTGCAGGATTTCCTCGTCCGCCACTCCGCTGACCGCCGGCTTCTCCGTATCCTTCTGCCTGGTCAGCGACGCTTTTTCCGTGGTCCGGTTTCCACTGGCGTCCACTGCCTCTATCTCGATTTCCTTCGTTCCCTCTGTTTTTTCCGTCTCCGGCGTTTTAAACTGCAGGGTAACCTCCGAGGCGTCGGTCACCTCCTGAACAAACATCTCCGGAGAAACATCCCCTGCCGTATCCGTCGTATACGGCTTTGTTTTCAGCACCGGCGGCTTCGTATCCCGCACTTTTACCTTTACTTTCTGCCGGTCTCTCCGGCAGCTGTATGTTATCTCATAGTCGCCTTCGCTTTCCGTATTGACCTGACCGGTTATTTTCACCTCATCCTTTTCCCCGAAACGCACGCGCCGGATGTTCTTTTCCGGCTGAAAAGGTTCTTTCAGTTCCTGGTTTACTACTTCATTTTTCAGTTCCAGAGGGTACTGGTACAAGTAGACCGCCCCTCCTGTGATTCCGGCACAGATTAGAAAAAGGAGGACCAGAAGTACAGGAAGTGTCCTGCTCCCCCGCCTTTTTCTTCCCCTCCGGCGTCTTCTCTGTCTCCGTTTATCTGTCATACTGATTCCTCATCTTTTGTAATTATAAGGGTGCTGATTCAGCGTAACATATTGTCTGTCGTTTTTCAACTAACTTCCGTATTTTATCTTGAAATTATTCGTTTTACGTATGGTTTTCACATCATTCCGGCCAGAACCACGCTGGCGGCCAGACCTGCAAAAGTGGCCAGGAGCGCCCCGGCCAGAGTATAGCGGGTGTGTCTGACTTTTGCCGTCATGAAATAAACCGACATGGTGTAAAAAATCGTCTCCGTGCAGGCCATGGAAATCGAGGCAATCAGTCCGATACGGGAGTCCGTTCCGAATTCTTTGTAAATATCCAGGAGAAGGCCGGAAGCCGCTGAGGAGGAAAACATCTTTACCACGGTCAGAGGCACCAGCTCCCCGGGAAAACCTATGTAGCCGGTAAACTGTCCAATCAGCCCGCTGATATAGTCCAGAAACCCGGAGGCCCGGAGAATCCCTACCGCCACCATCAGGCCGATTAAGGTAGGCATGATTTTTATCACCGTCAGGAATCCGCTCCGGGCCCCCTTAATAAAGGTATCGTATACGCCAGTCTCAGCGCTCAGACCGTAGACAAGAATACTGACAATCAGAAACGGTACGATGAAATCCGCAACATAGAGAAAAAACTGCATAGAAAAACCGCCCTGCCGGATACTTTATTACAAATGTATGCGGCAGAACGGTTTTCCAGTACTTCCCTATTTCTATTGTAAAAGTTTCTTTATATCTCCGGTTTTAGCGGCCCATAGAACCAGGCGGCAGTAACACCCCGTCGGTCAGG
>DSTFC04002__coassemble_1135_pt1 | contig 18928 bp, 18 predicted proteins | sample DSTFC04002__metabat2_high_PE_021 | metagenome-assembled genome bin DSTFC04002
ACTACGACGAAGACGAGTATGAGGAGGCCGGGGAAGAAGAGTACGAAGACGAGGACGAGTACGAGGAGGCCGGGGAAGAAGAGTACGAAGACGAGGACGAGTACGAGGAAGCCGACGAGGAAGAGTACTACGACGAAGACGAGTATGAGGAGGCCGATGAGGAAGAGTACTACGACGAAGACGAGTACGAAGAAGCCGACGAGGAAGAGTATTACGATGAAGACGAAGAGCCCGAGGAGGCTCCTCAGGAGACAAAGAAGATTTCCCAGGAGGAAGTTCTGGAGATAGAAGAACCCAGCGAGGAAGAAATTACAGCTCGTATGAATCAGTTTGATACCGGGTTTGTCGTACAGGGGCGTTACGACCTGAGCGCAACCAGTGAAATCGGTCTGAAAGCAGGTCTTACGGAAGAGCAGAAAAAACTGTTCTCCTACTTTGTTCCGATTCGAGGTGTCAGTGAGCAGATTGTAGAAGTCCTGAACCGGGATAAAAGATGCAGGAACCGTTATGGAACTTCCCGTACCGGAAATATCGTGGTAGTCGGAAGAAAAGGTTCCGGAAAGACCGTACTGGCTGTGGACCTGGTAAAAGCAATTCAGAAACAGCGGAAGCTGAAACAGGGAAAAGTTGCCATTGTAACAGGCGAGTCCCTCAACAAAAAAGAGCTTTCCGGAATTATTGAAAAGCTGAATGGCGGAGCAATTATTATTGAGAAGGCGGCGAAAATGAATTCCCGTACTATCCGTGAGCTGAACGAGCTGATGGAGGAACAGACAGGAGAACTGCTTTTCGTACTGGAGGAGCAGAGAAAGCCGCTGGAGAGAATGTTTGCGGCTAATCCGAAGTTTAAAAAGAAATTTACCTCCAGACTGGAGCTGCCGGTATTTATCAATGATGAGCTGGTAACCTTTGGTCAGACTTATGCAAAAGAAAATGGATACCGGATTGATGAAATGGGCATTCTTGCACTTTACAGCCGGATAGACATGATGCAGAGAGAAGACCATGCGGTAACAGTGGCCGAGGTCAAGGATATCATGGATGAGGCTATTGAGCATTCCCAGAAAGCAAATGTGAAACATCTGATGAAGAGAGTGTTCGGAAGAAGTACGGACGAGACAGACCGGATTATTCTGAAAGAGGAAGATTTTAAAGCCTGATAAACGAAGGAAAAGATAAGAGTTTTGGTTGTGTATTTTGACCAAAACTCTTTCTTTTTTTTCGCACTTCCAGTATAATATTGATAACTATAACGGATAGAGGGTGAGAACATGGCAGGAAAAAAATCTACAGGTAAACCAGAGGCTTCCAGGAAGCCGGTGAAGGTATTTGAGATAGGCGAACTGGACCAGTATCTGTTTGGCCAGGGAAACCATTATGAGATTTATAAGAAAATGGGGGCTCATCTGGTAAAGGACGGAAACCAGGAGGGCGTATATTTTGCAGTCTGGGCTCCCCATGCGAAATCAGTTTCGGTAGTGGGCGATTTCAATCAGTGGAACGAGGATGCAAATCCCATGGAGCGGAACGAACCGCTTGGCATTTATACGCTGTTTGTTCCGGGACTGAAAAAGGGAGAACTGTACAAATACTGTATTGAGCCGCAGAATGGAGACAGATTTTTAAAGGCAGACCCCTTTGCAAACGAAGCGGAGTTCCGGCCGGGAACAGCTTCCAGGGTGACGGATATCTCGAATCTGAAATGGACAGACGGAGACTGGATGGAGAAAAGAAAGAGCTGGGACCACAAAAAAGAGCCCATGTCCATCTATGAAGCCCACATTGGTTCCTGGAAGAGGCACCCGGGACGGGATGACGACGGTTTTTACACCTACCGGGAATTTGCTCCCGCCCTGGCAGAGTATATGAAAGAAATGGGCTATACCCACGTGGAACTGATGGGCATAGCGGAATATCCCTTTGACGGCTCCTGGGGCTACCAGGTGACGGGATATTATGCGCCTACCTCCCGGTATGGAAGCCCGGAAGATTTTGCATACATGGTAAATTATCTGCACCGTCATAAAATCGGTGTGATTCTGGACTGGGTTCCGGCGCATTTCCCAAGAGACGCCCACGGCCTGGCAGATTTTGACGGCACGCCTACCTTTGAATATGCGGACCCGAGAAAAGGAGAACATCCGGACTGGGGAACCAAAATTTTTGATTATGGAAAATCGGAAGTAAAGAATTTCCTGATTGCCAATGCACTGTTCTGGATTGAGCACTACCATGTGGACGGGCTCCGGGTGGACGCGGTGGCTTCCATGCTGTATCTGGATTATGGAAAACAGGACGGACAGTGGGTGGCAAATAAATACGGCGGAAACGAGAACCTGGAGGCCATTGAGTTTTTCAAACATCTGAATTCTGTGGTTCTGGGCAGAAATCCCGGCGCTGTAATGATTGCAGAAGAATCCACGGCATGGCCGAAGGTAACCGGCGCCCCGGAAGACGGCGGTCTGGGCTTCAGCCTGAAATGGAATATGGGCTGGATGCATGATTTTACAGAATACATGAAGCTGGATCCTTATTTTCGGAAATGGAACCACAACCAGATGACTTTTGCCAGCAGTTATGCCTACAGCGAGAACTATATTCTGGTACTTTCCCACGATGAAGTCGTGCATCTGAAGTGTTCCATGCTGAATAAGATGCCGGGACTGGGCTTTGATAAATACGCCAACCTGAAAGCCGGCTATGCCTTTATGATGGGACATCCCGGAAAAAAACTGCTGTTTATGGGCCAGGATTTTGCACAGCTTCGGGAGTGGAGCGAGGCCAGGGAACTGGACTGGTACCTGCTCGCTGAAGAGTGGCATCAGGCAGTGCATGAATTTTATAAAGACCTGCTCCATCTTTATAAGAAGAAAAAAGCCATGTACGAGATGGATTCCTCTCCGGAGGGCTTTGAGTGGGTAAATGCGGACGACGGTTACCGGAGTGTGTACAGCTTTATGCGGCATTCAAAGGATAATAAGAAGAATCTGCTGTTCGTCATTAACTTTACACCCATGGAGTGGGCAGATTACCGGGTAGGTGTATCCAGAAGAAAGCAGTACAAGCTGATTCTAAACAGCGACGATGTGAAATACGGCGGAAAAGGCGAGGAACGCCCGACGGTTTACAAAGCAGTGAAGCAGGAATGCGATGGAAGGCCTTACTCCTTCCCCTATAAGCTTCCGCCTTACGGCGTAGCTGTCTTTGAATTTTAGGAGCTGCAAAGATGGAAAGCTATCAGATAACCGGGTGGTGCCGGCATTTCATGGAAGAGCAGGTAAAGCCCGGCGACATCTGCATTGACGCCACAGCGGGAAATGGAAACGATACGCTGACACTCTGCCGTCTGGCCGGGGAAAAGGGAAAAGTGTACGCTTTTGATATTCAGAAAGCGGCGCTTGAAAAGACCGGACGGCGGCTGGAAGCGGAAGGTCTTCGGGCAGAACTGATTCTGGACGGCCATGAGCATATGGAAAAATATGTAAAAGAAAAGGGGGAGGTCTCCTGCATTGTTTTTAATTTTGGCTATCTGCCGGGCGGCAGCCACAGTCTGGCCACCCGGGCGGACACCAGTATCCGTGCCGTGGAAGCGGGACTTTCGCTTTTAAAAAAGGGCGGTCTGATGAGTCTTTGTATTTACAGTGGAGGAGACAGCGGCTTTGAAGAGAAGGAGGCCCTTCTGGCCTGGCTGAAGCATCTGGATGGCCGCAGATATCTGGTAATAAAAAGCGAATACTATAACAGGCCGAATCATCCGCCGGTTCCCGTGCTGGTGATTCGGGTATAAAAATAGAGTTCCCGAAGGGAACTCTATTTTTATACATTCAGCATATCGGTAATCCGGCGCTCCAGTACGGGGCCGGGAAGGACTCCGGTGGTGTAGCCCATAATTTCACCGTTTTTATACACAATAAAGGTGGGAACAATTTCCACGCCAAGATAACCGGCAGTATCCTTCAGCTGGTCGATATCCGCCTTCTTAAACAGAATCTTTCCTTCCAGCCTGCGCGCCAGGTTTTCCACAACGTCCTTCATCATGGAGCATTTGGGACACCAGGAAGCAAAAAATTCCACCACCACGGGCAGAGTCTCCTGCTCCGTTTCCCGCCGGTAATCTCTGGTAATCAGAAATACTGCCATACAGCTTCTCCGTTTCCCGGCCGACTAAGGCATGCATTTTGGATTCAGGATATGGTATATTTCCCAGAAAGACTTCCGCATACAGAGAAGCCTCCGGTTGATACCCTGGCTGTTATAGCAGAAACAGCGCAGAACGTTTTGGAATTTACGATGTTTCACAGCGAATGCCTCTTTCTTCCGTGCTTTTACTGCCATTTTATGCAGAAAGGAGAAAAAGGTGAGGCCGCAGGCGGGACGCCTACTGGCGCATGGCTATCAGCTTGTGAATAGGATGTCCCTGACCGGCAAACTTTTCCTCGTATTCGGTCATTACATTGCCCCGGCTCATGCTGGGGTCATTATAAAGGTCGTAGGTCTTCGCCAGAAGAACCCAGCCTGCCAGGTCTATCTGTTCCAGAGAGAATTCGAACAGTTCACGGTTGTCCGTTTTGAACTCCACTACGCCGTCGAAGGCGAGAATTTTGTCATAGCATTCGAAATACTCCCGGGAGGTCAGACGTCTCTTGGCATGTCTGGCCTTGGGCCATGGATCCGAAAAGTTCAGATAGATTTTATCTACTTCACCCACGGCAAAAATTTCCGGAAGCTTTTTTGCATCCACGCAGAGAAACCGGACATTGCTCAGGCTGCTGTATTCTTCATTGTTGTCATAGCGTTCCAGGGCCCGCACGAGAACGCTGGAATACCGTTCAATACCGATGTAGTTGATATCCGGGTTGTTTTTGGCCTGGGTCAGGAGAAACTGGCCTTTTCCCATTCCAATCTCAATGTGGATGGGGTTTTCACTATGCTCAAATGTATCTTTCCAGCTTCCCCGGTAACGGTCAGGGTTTTTGATGACCAGGGGATGACCAGTCAGATAGTCTTCCGCTCCGGGTACGTTTCGTAATCGCATAATGCAGTATACCTCTTTCCTGTCAGTTCATAATCATGTGCCGCAGATTTCCGCAGCTTTAAAAAGACACTTTAATTATTTTACACTAAACCGGGCAAATTGAAAATATGGAAAATAAAATTGTTATTTTTATGGTAAATTTCACAAAAACTCATCATAAAATCGGTGGAAAATAACAAAAGATTGTAGTAAAATAGATAATACTGAAATGAGCAGGAGGCCTGTGTATGAATGAAATTGTAAAAAAGCTCTCAGAAATAGAGCGCACAGCCGAGGCTGTTACGGCACATGCCGAAGAGGAAAAAGCCAGGCTGGAGCGGGAAATCCAGGATAAGAGGGACGCCTTTGACCGGGAACTGGAAGAAAAGACAAAGAAGAGACTGGCCGCGATTCAGAGCAGTCTGCAGGAGCAGCGCGACAGGGTACTGCAGAAGCAGGGAGAAAAGAATCAGGCTGTCATAGAAGAAATGAAGGCTGATTTTGAAGAGAAACACACGGTTTACGCGAAAGAAATCGTGCGGCATATTATAGAGACGGACGGCTAGTGACAGATGTCCGCCCCGGAAGAAGGGACTGAAATATGGGAAATATACTGGCATACAGCGGGCTGGTAACCAAGGTCCGCGCCATGCAGGCAAAGCTGTTGACCCGGGAAGATTTTGAGAAAATAGCGTCCATGCATTCCGTACCAGAGATAGTGGCGTTCCTGAAGGAAAAACCGGCCTACCGGGAGCACCTTGCGGCCATGGACGAGAGTATGATTCACCGGGGAAATATTGAAAAGATGCTGGTGCAGTCACTGTACAGCGATTATATCCGTCTGTACCGGTTTGCCGGAATGAAGCAGAAAAAGTTTCTGGAACTGTACCTGAAGAGGTACGAGATGAATGTGATTAACTACTGCCTCCGGATAGTGTTTAATCATTACGAACTTCCTTTTGATTTGAACTATAAGAAAGAGTTTTTCGATAATTATTCCAGTCTGTCCATAGACCGGCTGGTTACTTCCAAAAATGTCCATGAGCTGGTGGAAAACCTGAAAGGAACGGAGTATTACGAAGCCCTGAAAAGGCTGGACGACGCTCAGGACGCCAATCTGTTTGACTATGACCTGGCGCTGAATCTCTTTTATTTTACGATGATGTGGAAAAAGAGAAAGAACGTGCTGAAGAAAAAGGAACTGGAGATTTTTACCCGGGACTGCGGGTCCAAGATAGATCTTCTGAATCTGCAGTGGATATACCGGGCAAAACAGTACTACCACATGGTTCCGCCGGATATTTACGGACTGCTGATTCCGGTCCATTACCGGATTCCCCTGAATCTTCTGAAGGAACTGGTGGAGGCGCCTACCGTGGACGAGTTTCTGAAATCTCTGGAAAAGACGTCTTATGTGCGTAAATTCGGACCTGCGAACAACCGGACTATCGAGCGGATATACAAGGACTGTCTGTATCAGCTCTATCTGGCGGACCGTCGCAGCAATCCTTACTCGATTGCTGCGGTGAACACCTACCTGTTCCTGAAGGAAGAGGAACTGGAACGGCTGACTACCGCCATGGAGTGCATCCGGTATGGACTTACAGCGAAAGAGACGCTTGACTATACAGGAGGTGTGACAACGTGATTGTAAAGATGAAGTTTCTGAACATCACCGGTCCGAAATCGGATATCGACCGTGTGATGAATGTGTATCTTTCCAAATATGAAATTCAGCTGGAAAATGCACTGACAGAACTGAAGACCATGGATAACCTCCTTCCTTTTGTGGAGGTGAATCCTTATAAAGAGCCGCTGGCAAAAGTGCGGCAGTTTCTGGGAGGACTGGACAGCGCGAATGTAGAACCGGTTTTTCCCTCGGGAAAGGATGAGATTCTGGACCTGGTGCGGGATGTCAACCATGATTTTATGGAGCTGCTGGAAAAGGAAGAACTGCTGAAGAAGAAAAAAGAGGAGCTGGAAGGACGGCTCGCTGTCATTCAGCCCTTTTCTTCCCTGGATATGGATCTGCATGAAGTCCTTCATTACCAGTATATGAAGTGCCGGTTCGGACGAATCAGCACGGTGTACTATCACCGGCTGGAACGTTCCCTGATAGACGACATCAAAGCGGTGTTTCTTGAAGGGACCAGGGATGAAAACTATGTATACGGCGTTTATTTTGTGGCCAGCGCCGAGGCTGGAAAAGTGGATACAGCGATGAAATCCCTGCATTTTGAAAGAATTACAGTTACAGAGGATTTCGGCGGGACGCCTCTTGGCGCCTGCCAGAAGCTGCAGAAGGAAATTGAGGAGACAAAAGAGGAAATAACGAAGCTGCAGCAGAAAAGGAAGGGACTGCTGGAGAAGAACGAGGCCCGGCTTCTGGGCGCCCAGCAGATGCTGGATAAGCTGTCCCGGAATTTTGATGTCCGCCGGTATGCGGCCCGCACGGAAGAGGAGAAGGAAGACTATTATATACTCTGCGGCTGGATGCCGGAAGAGGACGCCAGGGCCTTTATGGAAGAGGCAAAAAATGACGATAAGGTCTATGTTGTGGTGGAGGATGACCGGGAACAGTTTTTCGGAGAACCGCCCACTAAGCTGAAAAACCCGAAAATCTTCCGGCCCTTTGAGATGTTTGTGGAGATGTACGGGCTTCCGAAAGCCGGGGAGATGGACCCGACAATCTTTGTCGGACTGACTTACACCTTTATTTTCGGAGCTATGTTCGGAGATGTAGGACAGGGACTGTTTCTGTTTGTGGGAGGAGGACTTCTGTACCTGCTGAAAAAAATCCGGCTGGCGGGAATTATTTCTCTGGCAGGTGTATTTTCCGCATTTTTCGGATTTATGTACGGAAGCGTGTTCGGGTTTGAGGATATCATAGAGGCACGCTGGCTGCGGCCCATTGACCAGATGATTGAACTTCCCTTCCTGGGACGGCTGAATACCGTGTTTGTGGTTTCCGTGGCCTTTGGAATGTTTATCATTATTGTAGCCATGATTCTGCATATCATCAATGCAGCCAGGGCCCACGATGTGGGGGACACCCTGTTCGATGCAAACGGCATCGCCGGGCTGGTGTTCTACGGGGCTGTAGTTGCGGTAATTGTGCTGTTTATGACCGGCCATGCGCTTCCGGGCGGTCTGGTGCTGGCGGTTATGTTTGGGGTTCCGCTGATTCTGATTGCCCTGAAGGAGCCGCTGACCAGAAAGATAGAAAAGAGTACGAAGAAAATGGAAGAGAGTAAGGCCATGTTTGTGACCCAGGCCTTTTTCGAACTGTTCGAGACGCTGCTCAGCTATTTTTCCAACACGATTTCCTTTATTCGTGTGGGAGCCTTTGCCGTCAGCCATACGGCCATGATGGAAGTGGTACTGATGCTGGCAGGGGCAGAGAGCGGGCATACGAACTGGGTTGTGATTGTGCTCGGTAATCTGTTTGTGTGCGCCATGGAAGGCCTGGTTGTGGGCATCCAGGTGCTCAGACTGGAATACTATGAGATGTTCAGCCGCTTTTATCATGGCGGCGGCAGGGAGTTTCATCCCTATATGGAAGCAGACGGAAAACATTAGAGATTCCGTAAAAGTGTGTTAGGAGGAAAAGACGATGAATGTAGCGACAAGACTGGTACTGGTAGTGACTCTGGTTCTTAGTATCATCATTCCTTTCGGATACTATCTGATTGGAGAAAAAAACAAGGCCCGGTATAAAAAGGCCATTGGTGTAAACGTATTTTTCTATTTTGGAACGTTCCTGATTGCGGCTGTAATGCTGTTCGGCAGTGTGCCGGTGCAGGCGGCAGACGGAGCTTCAGGAGCATCCCTGGCAACAGGACTTGGCTATATCGCAGCCGCTCTGGTAACCGGTTTATCCTGTATCGGCGGCGGTATTGCCGTGGCAAGTGCGGCAAGCGCGGCGCTGGGAGCTATCAGCGAGGATGGAAGTGTACTGGGCAAATCCCTCATTTTCGTTGGTCTGGCAGAAGGTGTATGTCTTTACGGACTGATTATCTCCCTGATGATTATCAGCCGTCTGTAAAAACGCCATGAAGATGTTTTTAATCAGTGATAATGTGGATACCTATACGGGAATGCGTCTCGCCGGCGTGGACGGTGTGGTTGTTCACGAGCGGGAGGAACTGCGCCAGGCCCTGGAGACGGCCATGAGCGATAAAAGTATCGGCATCGTGCTGCTTACGGAAAAGTTCGGGAGAGAGTTTCCGGAGATGATTGATGAGATTAAGCTGAAAAGAAAGATGCCGCTTCTGATTGAGATTCCCGACAGGCACGGAACCGGACGGAAAAAAGACTTTATCACATCGTATGTCAATGAAGCAATCGGGCTGAAGCTCTAAGGAAACAGTAAAGAAGGTGATTCGCATGACTCTGGATGAAAAAATTGCACACTTGCAGGAGGTGGTGATGACGGACGCCCGGGCAGAGGGAAACGCCATCATCGAAAATCACAGAAAAGCGCTGGAGTCTCTTTATGAAAAACACAAAGAGGAGAAACAGGCACAGTACCGGCTCCGGATACAGTCCGAGACCACCAGTGCCAGAAGACAGCTCAACCAGACTGCGGCCAAGGCCCAGACGGAGCTGAAAAGAGCCCTGGGAAAATGTCAGAACGAGCTGAAAGAAAGGCTCTTTGAGGAAGTAAAGGAACTGCTGGTGGAGTACCGGGATACGGAAGAGTACCTGGACTATCTGACCGGCTGCATTATGAAAGCGGCAGTTTTTGCCGACGGGGAACCGCTGACGATTTACATCACACCGGACGATGCAGAAAAGAAAGACGTGCTGGAAAAACGTACCGGAATGACCGTGACGGTAAGCGGCTACGGGTTCCTGGGAGGAATCCGGGCAGTCATCCGGAAACGGAATATTCTGATAGACCGTTCCTTCCAGACGGCCCTGGAAGAGGAATACCGGAATTTCCGTTTTGTGGCGGGAGGTGTGTCAGTTGGCTAGTACAGGAAAAATATACGGAATCAATGGTCCGGTCATCTACCTGAAAGGGGAGACGGACTTCATGATGTCCGAAATGGTCTACGTGGGAGAAGAACGTCTGGTTGGCGAAGTCATCTCCCTGGACACGGAGCGGACAACCATACAGGTATATGAGGAAACTTCCGGTCTGAAGCCGGGAGAGACTGTGGAAGGGGCCGGAAACCCGGTGTCCGTGACACTGGCCCCGGGAATTCTGAACAATATTTTTGACGGAATTGAACGCCCGCTGGAACGGATTGCAGAAAAGGCCGGCGCCTTTATCACCCGCGGCGTCAGCGTGGACAGTCTGGACAGGGAAAAGCTGTGGGACACCCACGTTACCGTTGCCAAAGGGGATTACCTCCGGGGCGGCGATATTCTCGCCGAAGTACCGGAGACCAGCGCCATTGTGCATAAATGTATGGTGCCTCCGGGAATGGAGGGCACCGTAATCTGGGCTGCAGAGGACGGAATGTACACGATTGAGGAACCTTTGGTAAAGCTGCGGCTGTTAAACGGAGAGGAGCGGACACTGACCATGACCCAGAAGTGGCCCATCCGGGTACCCAGACCGGTAAGCCACCGGTTTCCGGCCAGCGTTCCGCTGGTGACGGGCCAGCGGATTCTGGACACCATGTTTCCCATCGCAAAGGGAGGAACCGCGGCGATTCCGGGAGGATTCGGAACGGGGAAAACCATGACCCAGCATCAGATTGCCAAGTGGTCCGATGCGGATATCATTATTTATATAGGATGCGGAGAGCGGGGAAATGAGATGACCCAGGTTCTGGAGGAGTTTTCCGAACTGGTAGACCCCAGAAACGGGAACCCGCTGATGGACCGGACCACGCTGATTGCCAATACTTCCAACATGCCGGTGGCAGCCAGGGAAGCAAGTATTTACACGGGGCTTACTCTGGCAGAATATTACCGGGATATGGGATATGACGTGGCAATCATGGCGGACTCCACCTCCCGGTGGGCGGAAGCTCTCCGTGAGCTTTCCGGACGTCTGGAAGAGATGCCTGCGGAAGAGGGATTTCCGGCTTATCTTGCCAGCCGCCTGTCGGCTTTTTATGAGCGTGCCGGCATGATGCATAACTTAAACGGAACGGACGGTTCGGTGACCATTATCGGAGCAGTATCTCCCCAGGGAGGAGATTTCTCTGAGCCGGTTACACAGAATACAAAGAGGTTTGTGCGCTGTTTCTGGGGCCTGGACAAGAGCCTGGCCTATGCAAGGCATTTCCCGGCCATTCACTGGCTGACCAGCTACAGTGAGTATCTGGGAGACCTGGCGGCCTGGTATCATGACAATGTGTCTCCCAAATTTGTGGCGGACCGGAACCGGCTTATGAGCCTTCTGAATCAGGAAAGCTCCCTGATGGAGATTGTAAAGCTGATAGGAAGCGACGTGCTGCCGGATGACCAGAAGCTGGTGCTGGAAATAGCCCGGGTAATCCGTCTGGGATTTCTGCAGCAGAATGCATTTCACAAAGATGATACCTGCGTAAGCCTGGAGAAACAGTTTAAGATGATGGAAATCATTCTGTATCTGTACTCCCGGTGCCGGGAGCTGGTGGCCATGAATATGCCCATGTCTGTACTGAAGGAAGAGGACATTTTTGAACGGGTGATTGCCATAAAATATGATGTGCCGAACAATGATTTACAGCTTCTGGACGGGTACATGTCGGCGATTGACCAGTTCCACGACCGGGTAATGGAAAAGAATGCATAAGGAGGAAACGGAAAAATGTCTATCGAATATTTAGGCCTGAGCAGTATTAACGGTCCTCTGATAGCCCTGGAGGGCGTGCAGGATGCTTTCTACGATGAGATTGTGGAATTTACCGTGAACCAGAACGAGCATAAAATGGGCCGGATTATTGAGCTTTACGGAGATAAGGCGGTAATCCAGGTCTTTGAAGGGACAGAGAATATGTCCCTGAAGAACACGCATACCCGCCTGACCGGGCATCCCATGGAGATAGGGCTGTCAGAGGAAATGCTGGGAAGGACATTTAACGGAATCGGGGAACCGGTGGATGACCTGGGACCCGTTCTTTCGGAGACCGTGCGGGATGTCAACGGACTTCCTCTGAATCCGGTGCGCCGGGAATACCCCCGGAATTATATCCGGACGGGTATTTCTGCCATCGACGGGCTCACTACCCTGATTCGGGGGCAGAAGCTGCCGATTTTTTCCGGAAACGGTCTGCCTCATGACCAGCTGGCGGCCCAGATAGTAAAGCAGGCTTCCCTGGGAGAGGATTCCGAGGAAGAGTTTGCCATTGTGTTTGCGGCCATGGGCGTAAAGCACGATGTGGCGGATTTCTTCCGGAGAACCTTTGAGGAAAGCGGAGTGTCCGACCATGTGGCCATGTTCCTGAATCTGGCCAACGACCCGGTGGTAGAGCGTCTGATTACCCCCAAGGTGGCACTGACCGTGGCAGAATACCTGGCTTTTGAGAAAAATATGCATATCCTGGTAATTCTGACGGATATGACTTCCTTTGCCGAAGCCATGCGTGAGGTGTCCTCCTCAAAAGGAGAGATTCCCAGCCGGAAAGGTTTCCCGGGATATCTGTACAGTGAACTGGCCACCATTTATGAACGGGCCGGAATCGTGGAAGGCGTCAACGGGTCGGTGACCCAGCTCCCCATTCTGACCATGCCCAATGACGATATAACGCATCCCATTCCGGACCTGACCGGATACATTACGGAAGGGCAGATAGTGCTGGACAGAGGTCTGCACGGCCAGTCCATCTATCCGCCGGTCAGCGTTCTGCCTTCCCTTTCCCGTCTGATGAAAGACGGAATCGGTGCGGGATACACCAGGGAAGACCATCAGGACCTGGCGAACCAGCTGTTCGCCTCTTACGCAAAAGTAGGAGAGGCCAGAAACCTGGCTTCCGTTATCGGAGAGGATGAACTTTCCGATTTAGACAAAAAATATCTGGAATTTGGAAAAGAATTTGAAGAACGCTATATTGGCCAGGGAGAAAATGAAAACCGGACGATTACCGAGACACTGGATTTAGGATGGGAACTGCTCAGCATCCTGCCCAAATCCGAACTCGACCGTGTCGACACAAAAATTCTGGAAAAATATGCGCGATAGGCGGACTGAGAAAGGAGGACTTAGTGGTTCGGGGACGTTTACGTCTCCTGAACCACTGAGGAATCCTTTTGAAGGCGCAACGCGACTGTGGGAAGGCGAAGCCGTCCCACAGTGCGCCTATCGCCTATTAAAAAGAGCAGGGGAGCGCGCGGGAAGGCGAAGCCGTCCCACAGTGCGCCTGTCGCCTATTAAAGGAAGGAAGGTGATAACGTGGACCCAAGGTCATTTCCAACAAAGGGCAATCTGATTCTGGCAAAAAATTCACTTGCTCTGGCACGCCAGGGTTATGAACTGATGGACAAAAAGAGAAATATTTTAATCCGGGAGCTGATGGACCTGATAGATGAGGCAAAGGACATTCAGGAAGAGATTGATACCACGTTTACCTATGCCTATCAGTGCCTTCAGCGGGCGAATATCGAAAATGGTATCAGCACAGTGGCAGAACTTGCATATACTGTACCAATCGAAGATTCTATCCGGATACGGACCCGGAGCATTATGGGGACGGAAATTCCCCTGGTCAGGTATAAGGACGAGGTAACCCGTCCGACCTACGCATTCAGTACGTCGAAGGAGTCTGTGGATATTGCCCGGGCGGCTTTCCGCAAAGTGAAGGACCTGACAGTAAAACTGTCCCAGGTGGAAAATTCAGCGTACCGTCTCGCGGCCAGCATTAAAAAGACCCAGAAACGGGCGAACGCGCTGAAAAACATTACCATTCCCAATTATGAGACGCTGGTATACAGTATTACTAACGCCCTGGAAGAGAAAGAACGGGAAGAGTTTACCCGGCTGAAAGTCATTAAACGGATGAAGATGTAACGGCGCCGGGCAGATAAATATGAAAAGAATATAAAGTCAGAAAAAAAGATTGACAGAACCTCCACGATGTTATATAACATATAGAACAGAAGGGATTTCACAGTCTGGAGGTGAGCGTATGACTTTTTGGAAGATTACAGATACCCGGATGAACTGCCTGATTTCTCATCAGGAGATTCAGGACCTGGGGTATAATATACTGGAGCTGACACAAAACCGGGAGAAAACCCAGGAATTTTTAAATCTGCTTCTGGAGAAGGGAAAAGAAGTACTGGGGATGCCTGTGGAGGGAAGTGTACAGAACTTTTACGGTGCGTTTCTTCCGGATAAGAGTCTGCTCCTGTCAATATCCTGTGATGAGGCCTCTGCACCTGGTGTCAGCCGGGAGGAGGCGCCCGGTTTTATGCCGGCCGAGATGGAGAAAATGGAAGGAGAGGGCCCGGTCCTTTCCTACCAGATACTGTTTCCGTCCCTGGATAATGTGATTCAGTTCTGCGGTATTTTTGGCAGAGACAAGGCCAGCGGGAGCAGGCTGTATAAAAACAGCGACGTCTATTATCTGATGATGGACTTTCAGAATACAGAGGAGGGACGGAAGGCTGCCGGGAGAATCGTCTCAGCAGAAGAATTTGACGGAATGGTGGAACAGAACGCCATATCCGAACTGTTTTTACAGGAGCATGAATCCTGTATAATAGAAGAGAAGGCAGTGGAAAAACTGGCAGATTTAGTAAAATAGTATGACAGGCGGGAAGATGATTCCCGCCTGTTATATGTTTCGCGAAAAATGCGGCCGGGTCCGGATTAACGCAGACCCGGCTGAAATGTTTCTACAAGAATATGTTCTTTATCAAAGGCTTCCCTGAGCTTCTTTACAAACGTGAGAGCCTTGGGACCGTCCCCGTGTACACAGACGGAATCGGCCTGAATGGGGATATCTTTTCCGTGAATGGAAGTTACTTTCTGCTCTTTTACCATACGGATAACTCTCTCGATAGCCAGATTTTCATCGGCTATCATGGAGCCTTCTTTTGAGCGGGGAACCAGAGAACCGTCGTCTTCGTAGGCCCGGTCCGCAAACACTTCACTTGCTGCCCGGAGACCAAGCTTCCTGGCGGCGTCAATCATTTTACTGCCGGAAAGAGCCAGCAGAATCAGGTCGGGATTGACCTCATAGACAGCTTCTGCCACAGCCTGGGCCAGTGCCTCATCTTTACCTGCCATATTATACATGGCGCCATGCGGTTTTACATGGTGCATGGAAATGCCATTTGCCCGGCAAAAGGACTCCAGTGCCCCAATCTGGTACTGAATCATGGCCTTTACCTCTTTCGGAGACGCATTCATATTCCTGCGTCCAAAGCCCACCAGGTCCGGATAGCCCGGATGAGCGCCTACAGCCGTATGAAAGCGGGCGGCCAGTTTTACGGTATCAGACATGACCAGAGGATCTGAGGCATGAAAGCCGCAGGCAATATTTGCAGAAGAGATATAAGGAATCACCTGGTCGTCCATACCCAGTTTATATGTACCAAAGCTTTCCCCCAAATCGCAGTTCAAATCAATTTTATACATAACAGACGCCTCTTTTCCTTCAGAAAAATACCTGACAACATCAGTATTTCAGATTTACATTTTTCACATCGCTGATAAACATATGCCCCGGTGCATGTGTGATGACGAACTCCGGCTTTGTGTTCATGATAACATTCTGTGGTGTTACACCGCAGGGCCAGAATACCGGTACCTCACCGGGACGGATGGTAACACTGTCGCCGTAGTCCGGATGGGAAATATCCGTAATGCCGATGGCTTCCGGACTGCCGATGTGAACAGGCGCGCCGTGGACCCTGGGCATGGCCGCTGTTACCTGCACGGCCTTTGTTACAAGCTCATAGGGAATGGGACGCATGCTTACAACCATGTTTCCGTGAAAAATACCTGCCGGTTCGCAGGGAATACTGGTGTTGTACATGGGCACGTTCTTCTGTTCTTCAATCTGGCGCACGGGAATGCCGGCTTCCAGAAGCTCGGATTCAAAGGAAAAACTGCAGCCAATCAGAAAACTGACCAGATCCTTCCGCCAGAAATCCGAAACATCCGTATATTCTCCGGTCAGAATTCCCTTTTCATAGATACGGTAGCGGGGGAAATCCCGTGCAATATCGGCATCTTTCGCAAGAAACCGGAGAGAGCGGCTTCCAACATCACTGACCTCCAGAACAGGGCAGGGCCTGGGATTGCGCTGGGTAAACAGCAGAAAATCGTAAGCCAGTTCTCTGGGTAAAATGACCAGGTTTGCCTGGGCATATCCTGCGCACATGCCGGAAGTCTGTCCGGTCAGTATGCCTTCCCGAATCAGGCGGCGTACTTCGGACGGTGCTGCGCTGCTATAATCCATAGTATCATTCCTCCTAAAACATTTCTCGAATCTGTTTTATCATATTCCGGTAAGATTCCTGGGCCTTTTCCATGCTGATTTTCTCAAAACGCAGGGAGTCTCCCGGTTTGAGCTGACCGAGCAGAGGAAGGTCACTGGAAATGACGGTGGCGATTTTTGCATAGCCGCCAGTGGTCTGGTGGTCGGCCATCATAATAATGGGCATCCCGTCAGGAGTAATCTGAACAGAACCAAAAACGATACCGTCCGAGATAATATCCACCCCTGCCTGGCTTTCTACCAGAGGACCAGCCAGCCGGTACCCCATACGGTCAGAATTCTCGGTAATCTTATAAGTTTCTTTATAAAAAGTCTGGTTTCCTTTTCCAGTAAAATAATCATCCTGAGGACCAGGAATAACATGAATGACCAGTTCTCCCTCCGGCATGGAAACCGGGAGGGCCCGGGGAGTAAAGGAAGAGATGTCCGCCTCCTTCCGGAAGGGCAGTTCATCGCCTGCCTGAAGAGCTCTTCCATGAAATCCGCCCAGCCCGCATTTCAGATTGGTGGAGCGGCTGCCCATTATCACCGGAACGTCAAATCCTCCCTGCACGGACAGGTAGGCCCTGCAGCCCCTGCGGACAAAACCGGATATCAGTTCGTCTCCGGCATGAACAGGAAAAGAAGTCCCGGGAGAGACCGGGGTTCCGTTCAGTTTCATGTCCATATCTGCACCGGAAAGACCCACAATCGTATCCCTGGTAAAGGTCAGCATAGGACCAGCCAGGGTAAATTCCAGCACCGCTTCTCCCTGAGGGTTTCCGGCCAGCGCGTTTGCCTGCTCCATGGACAGGATATCCATGGCCCCGGAAGGAGAAACTCCCATATGCTGAAAACCGAAACGCCCGGCATCCTGAATCGTAGTAAGTGCTCCGGGGAACCGTATTTTCATACTCACAGGGTATCACCTCCTTCTGATACGGCGGATGCGTCCAGAAAGCGGAAGGAGTAGGCGCCCCGCTCTGCTTCCCGGCGGATATCATAATAATCACTGATATCAACAGGTACAAAACGGATATAATCTCCACTCTTGTATGGAATAGGATGTTCCCGGGACGGGTCATACAGAGTAAGAGGGGTGGCGCCGATAAGCCGCCAGCCTCCCGGAGAATCTACCGGGTAGATTCCAGTCTGGGAACCGCCGATTCCTACGCTCCCGGCAGGAATTCTGGTCCTGGGCGTAGCCAGGCGCGGCATGCAGATTCGTTCATCCAGTCCGCCCAGATACGGGAAACCGGGAAGAAACCCCAGCATGTATATGCGGTAATTATGGCCGCTGTGAAGAGCAATTATCTCGTCTGCACTGAGACCGGTCAGCTTTTCCCCATCCCGTAAATCCGGGCCAAAACGGGCGCCGTAACAGACGGGTATCTCTATAATCCGGTGAACCGGCAAATGCTTTGTATTCAGAGTAAGATGGAGCGTTTCCAGCCGCCGGCAAAGCTCTTCATGGGAGAGAACGCAGGGGTCATACTGGATGAAAAGAGAACGGAACGTGGGGACAGTCGCCACGATTCCGTTCCAGTTCTGCTTTGTAATTTCATCCCGGAGTGCCATTACCTGCTGATTTATAGTTTCACTGATGATGTTTCCGAAGTCCACAGTCAGAGCCGTGTCCCCGGAAGCAAGATAATGTACTTCTGACATGGAATCACCTCTTTGAAAATAATTTTATTTCTCTGCTTCTGTAGCTGCCCAGAATTCCTCCAGCAGGCCGATACGAATTTTTTCCAGAAGTTCCGGCGCTTTTCCGCCCACCGGTTTTCCGTCCAGTTCGCATGCGTGCAGACACAGATTGCTGGAGCTGGTAACGATAATTTCATCTGCCTGGAATACATCTTCCAGATAATAAGGAGTTTCACTCACCGGAATTTCCAGTTTCTTGCACATCCGAATCAGATGAGCCCGGGCGATTCCAGGAAGAATCAGGTTATCCGTGGGGGCAGTATAAAGTTTGCCGTCTTTCAGGATATGACAGTTGCTGTGGGCACATTCTGTAACCCGTCCACCCTTCCGGTAGAAAATCGTTTCCTGGCATCCGGCTTCTTTGGCTTTCTCGGACGCCATAACGGAAGGAATCAGATTCAGGGTTTTGATATTACAGTGCAGGAAGCGGGTATCTTCCATAGTGATAAGCTTAATGGGTTCAATTCCATCAGAAATTTCAGCGGGCTTCAGCATAACCCAGAGATTTCCGGCGCCTTCGGTGAAGGCATGGTTACGGATTCCGGTTCCGCGGGTTACCTGATAGTAAACAAATAAGTTACCAGTATCCATTTTTGTTACCAGGTCTTCCAGAAGTTCCTTTAATTCCTTTTTGGTAACCGGCATTTTAATATCCAGAAGTCCGGCACTGTTAAAGAAACGGTCGATGTGTTCATCAATGGCAAAAATCTTGTAGTTGCGGCAGGGACCGGCGTCATATACACCGTCACCGAACCAGCATACCCGGTCATTCATGGGAATCATCATTTCATCCAGTTCCCCGTATTTCCCATTGTAGTACCCTAAAGTTTTCATGTGAGCT